>JACCDT011957383.1_pt1 | contig 32995 bp, 41 predicted proteins | sample 7446291 | NCBI WGS metagenome assembly JACCDT01 (sample SAMN15323446, study PRJNA562643) | freshwater metagenome | isolation source: river surface water | place: USA:Blue River Watershed | collected 2017-08-17
AAGCTCGGCAACGGAGACTTCAACGCAGGGCTCGCTGCTGTCAAGGCGAATGCAGACAATCTGCCCAAGCAGCTACCGGGCTGGGCCCCGAATAGGGTTGATATGCCCGTTGTAACTCCAGAGGAGCTGCCAGACTTAATGAAGAAACTCCAGGCGGGCAGCTTGGATCACGAGAAGCCCCACAGTCCAGATGTCCAGCAGACTATGGGTGGCGCAAAGCCCGGTGCACCGGCAGCTCCGGCTGCGCCCGGCGCCCCAGCAGCAGCGCCCGGAGCACCCGGTGCTCCAGCAGCGCCAGCCGCCCCGGGTGCTCCGCAGCAGGCTTGGTCCACCAACGACGGCCCGACCGTGATGGAGCAGGCACTTATCCTTTCCGGCATCGTGACCACAGAGGAGGTCGAGAACAGCAGGAAGAAGCGCCGTCGCTGAGCCTTACAAAGAAAGAGACCCATCCTTATGGATGGGTCTCTTCGTTTTCACAGGTCGATATCTAAGTTTTGCCGATCAATTTCTAGCTGTCTTTTGTATTCTTCCCAGATTAAATCAAGATCAATCAAAAAACCATCGACCAGCGACATTATCTCGCATTTTTCCATTGGCTCCCTCCAGTTTGTGGAATCCATCCATTGATATATATCCATCTTGATTCCCTTATCAGCATATAAGGAAATGGGATTTTTCCATTTTTGCTAAAAATTCCTGCGGCTTCCGGCGAATGGTATGTAGAGCCACTGGAAGGCCGGGACATGGCTGACTTGATTCTTTCCGGCTACGACACGCTTGAGGGATGCCATGAGCATTCGACACCTCGCCACGACACCTGACGGCATACGCATCGAGGCGGACATCAGCCCACGTGGCAACTCCGCCATACACTACATGAGGGGCAAGGACTGCCACGTAGTCCATGTCCGCAGGCCGACTCACCACAGCATCCACAACGTCAACAAGATGGCGGACAGCCTGAAGCGTGAGCTGGGCTCCAACAACTCCAAGCTGTCGATGGAGCTCGAGGCGTTCCGCATCAGGTATCCCCACAGGGAGGAGCCCAAGACCGTCGAGACTTCCGTCGGCATATTCACCCCTGAGCAGATCAGGGAGATCATGGACGGCGTCCAGAAGGCTGCCGGAGCCCAGACCATCACGCAGGCGGTCACCCAGACCGTGGCTGAGATAGCGAGGGAGGAGCAGCCGAAGCAGCCCGAGCCAGCAGTCGCTCAGGAGCAGCCGAAGCAGCCCGATCCCACGCCAGAGCCCCAGCCCGAAGCGGAGGCCGACGAGGTCGAGGTCATGGCCGACCTAGAGTTCGAGGCCATCCTCAACCAGAAGGCCCCCAAGAAGGCGCACCCAGACATCTTCTGGGATCACGCCAAAGAGAGCTGGTTCTTCCGCTACGAGGACCTCGACGACCCTGTCGTCAACGGCTACCGCAAGCTGCGGACGGCATCGCACGCCAGCCGTGATGTCCTGATGGCCCTCATGAAGAGGATCGACGGACACGCCGGCATGAGGGTCGTGCCAGCCACCGAGCTGTGCAGCACCGGCCGCATGAGGAGAAGGTGCAGAGGCTAGACCTCCCAGAAGAAGCACCCGTCGCCCCAGGGATCGTAAAGGTCCCTGGGGCCTAGTATTTCACGGCAAGCATCTCGCACCGGCTCGTGCCACTGGTAGTCGTGCCCGGCGAGGACGGAGCCCTTGGCCATCTTCGGCAGCCACGCACGGAGGTCACGGCACACGGCATCGAAGCTGTGCTCTGCGTCCAGAAACACGAAGCTGAGCGACCCGTCCTCGTAAAGTGACGCAGCTTCGGCAGAGTCCATCCTCGTCGCCCTGAACCGCCCTTCCACGGGGGCCATGTTCATGAGGAATTCCTCCATCACGCATATGTCCGGCCACAAGTCTACGCAGTCGAGCCGGATGTCCTTGCCGGAGTTGGCTATCTCCACGGCCATGAAGGCGGCCGACCTGCCCTTCCAGCAGCCGACCTCCACGAAATGGCTCCCGCTCGGGAAACGATCGACCATCGCCTTATACAGCCTGTCGAAGGTGAACCAGTTCTCGCCCATGTGGGCAGACTCGTAGAAGTGACGCATGCAATACACGAGAGGTATCGCAATTTTTTTCTGACATGGTTAAAGTCGTGTCCGAGAATTGTTCAGGAGGACATGACAGTGCGCTACCTGAGCGTTTGCAGCGGAATAGAAGCGGCCACCGTTGCGTGGCACCACCTTGGCTGGACTCCAGTAGCGTTCAGTGAGGTGGACCCTTTCCCGTGCGCTGTCCTCCAGCACCATTACCCAGATGTCCCGAATTTAGGCGATATGCGTAAGTGGAGAGATTGGCCTGAACTTGATATCGACTTGCTGGTCGGCGGGACACCGTGCTTCACTGGTGAGACTCTCGTTTTGACGAAGCGAGGTTTGCTGCCAATATCAGAGGTTGTGGTAGGAGATGAGGCTTACACACACAAGAATCGGTACAGGAAGGTCTTGGCCGTAGGATCGAAAACGGCTGAAACAATCAAGATTTACGGTCAAGGCATGAGTTATGGGATAACAACCACAAGCGAGCATCCATTTTATTCACGCACCAAAAGCAGGCTGTGGGTTGGTCGTAGCAACGGCAGTTATAAGAGTAAATTAAGTGAGCCAGAATGGATTGAAGCCGAGAAAATGATAGGGCGCATGTGGGCTTCACCTTCATTTTTTGAGGAGACGCAGCCGCCTGCGTTCGAGGCTCAAGGTCGAGAAAAAAAATTACCGGCTATGAACCGTCAGATCGCTTGGCTTGTTGGCAGGTGGCTTGGCGATGGATGGTGCAGGATCGGCAAGAGAAGGAGTTATGCGCTGATTTGCTGCGGCAAACACGAAATTGATGATCTCTCTGCCAAAGTTCAAGAAACTGGACTTGCTTTTTCTGTGGTCGAGCAAGAGACGACTTATAGGATTCAGATTGCAAATAGCTGTCTTGCCAAGTGGCTGGTAGACAACTTCCATCATGGGGCGTCCAAAAAAACCATAGCTAGCTGGGTTTTTGGTTGGAGTCTCAGAAAAGATTTCTTTGACGGCTATATGTCGGCAGATGGATGCGCAACGCAAAATGGCAGCAGAGCAAGCACTGCGAGTCGGAAATTATCTGTCGGCTTGACTTTGCTGGGGCACACTCTTGGTTTTGGCGTGTCAAGGAGGCTTGTTGCGCCGTCTCGCAAAGTCTGCACGATAGGTGGTCGTATAGTTTGCGAAAAACCTAGCTGGCAAGTGACATTTTACAACAAAAGTCGTAGCTCTGTCGATTATGAGGGCCACCGTTGGGGTCGAGTGAAAAAAATCAAAGACTGCAAAACTAACCAGGTTTACAACATTGAAGTAGAGGAGGACAACAGTTATGTCGCAGAAGGAATCGTCGTCCACAACTGCCAAAGCTTCTCGGTCGCCGGGCTCAGGAAAGGCCTCGACGACCCCCGAGGCGGACTCATGCTTGACTATGTTAACATCGCTCGGCGTTACAGGCCTCGATGGGTTGTCTGGGAAAATGTCCCCGGCGTGCTCACGTCGAACGGAGGACGGGATTTTGGAACCCTCCTCGGGGCGCTGGGGGACGTGGGGTATCAGCTCGCCTACAGGGTTCTGGACGCTCAGTGGATCAGAACACAACAGTTTCCCCACGCAGTCCCCCAGCGAAGACGTCGTGTCTTCGTTGTCGGATATCTTGGAGAGAGGAACCGTGCCGCAGAGGTACTATTTGTCGGCGAAAGCGTGCGCAGGGATACTACGCCGAGCCGCCGCACGGTCCAAAACCCTGCCTCCGGTCCTGGAGAAAGCCCTCCGAGCGGTGGTCGAGAAGGAGGAGACGGAGAAGGGGACCCAGACCCCGGACGCCCAGTAGCCGTCTCAGAGGTCGCCGGCACCCTCGCCTGCAACACGGGGCCCAACGGCCATGACGCCGGCAACTTCGCCTGCAACCAGGCCGTTGACGCCGGCCACCTCGTGCCGACCGTGTTCGTGAAGTCCACCTGCCCGCACAGCAGCGACGAGGCCCCGACCTTCCTGCAGACCGATGTCGCATACACCCTTACGGCGTGGGACGAGCACCGTGTGCCGCCAAAGCACATGGCCGTTGACATCAGGAACGGCGTGATCACGGGAGAGGTGACCCAGACGCTCCAGTCGCACCACCGCAGCGCCAGCCTCAACTCCCAGCCGGCCGTGCTGCAGGCGGAGGTGGTCGAGGCGGTCGCCGTTCAGGACGTCAGGGGCATGGAGAAGAGGCAGAACGGCAGGGGCTGGAACGACGACGGCTCCAGCTACACGGTGGACACCCACGCCACGCAGGGCGTCGCTTACGCATTCACCTGCAGCGCACAGGCCAACAGCTACGCATGGGAACGTGAGGTGAACCCCACGATCACGGCGCAAGTTCCCAGCGACACCAGCAACATCCAGACAGGCGTCCGCATCGACCTGCTCGTGCGCAGGCTGCTTCCTTCGGAGGCGGAGTCCCTGCAAGGATTCCCGCCCGGCTACACGGAGGTGCCGCACAAGGGCAAGCCTCCCTCCGACAACCTGAGGTACAAGGCCCTGGGCAACTCGATGGCCGTGAACTGCATGGCTTGGCTCGGGCAGAGGATTCGTTCCGCAGAATAGCTTTCTGAATAGCTTTTACGCTATTTTTGTCGGGAAAAACCATGATTCAACGCCCCGCCATGAATAGCTTTCCGGTCGCTATGGTTAACATGCAGGGCTCCAAGAGCAACGCCGTCTGCCAGGAGGACGGCCCCAGCTACACGCTGGCAGCCATGCACGGCCACGACGTCCACGTGGTGGCCTACGAGGCTGGCGGGATGCCCATCGCCCGCAGGATGACACCTTCGGAGTGCGAGTCCCTGCAGGGCTTCCCAGCGGGACGGACGATGGTGGAATACCGTGGCTCCGAGCCAGCCGACGCACCAAGGAACAGGGCCATAGGCAACTCGATGGCCGTGAACTGCATGTCTTGGATCGGCGACAGGATAGCTTGCGTCGAGGGCTAGATGTCTGATATCAACTGGAACGTCCAGGACCAGAACACCGGCAAGAGCATCAAGGCGAAGGCCGTGGACGCCTCGTGCACGATAAGCACCCGTGACCTGACGACCTACGAGGGCAGCTTCAACTGCGACATAGTTCAGTCGGAGCTGTCCCTCAGGAGGCTGACCGCTGACGAGTGCGAGGCTCTTCAGGGATTCCCGGGCGGGCACACCTCGATACCCGGATCGAGTGACGCCAGCAGGTACAGGTGCCTCGGCAACTCGATGGCCGTCAACTGCATGGCGTGGATTGGGGAGAGGATCGAACATGCAGACAGACGAGGCTGAGCTCTTCATGCCGAGCCGCCGTGACTCTCTCCGTCACTGCGGCAACATAGCGCCGACGCTCGAGGCCCACATGGGCACGGGCGGGAACAACGTACCCGTGACGCTATGGCCTCCCGGCGACACTGCGATGCGCAAGATAACGCAGACGGAGTGCGAGAGGCTCCAGGGCTTCCCTGACGGCCACACCGACGCCCCATTCAACGGCAGGAAGGCTCCCGAGGCTGCGAGGTACAAGTGCCTCGGCAACTCGATGTCCGTCAACTGCATGGCTTGGATAGGCGAGAGGATTGCTGCCATCGAACCAGATGCCGCATGAGAACTTTCCTAAAGTATCTCAGCCTCTTCGAGGCGCAGCGCATATCTACAGCATGGACAGAATTAAGACGATTGCGACCGTCACGATAGCCCTTGCCCTCGTCGGCATACTGGTGATGTTCGTCAGGCTGCACCTCAAGGCCGACGCCATGATGGACAAGATCGAGCGCATCGAGGGCCTCATGCCGGACCTCGACGGGCTCAAGGAGAGGGCGTCGGAGGGCATCAAGAAGAGGATCGACGACGCCATCCGCCAACGCTGATTGACATATGCGGCTTGATGCGGCTATCCTCGGGCAAGGAGGCAGAGGAAATGCACAAGCGAGGTGACGTCAGGGCCGACGGCAAGGTGTTCCTTGGCTACGCTAGGGGTCGCTCCAAGACCTACGAGAGGTGGGTGGAGCCGCACAAGCTGGTCGAGCTCAAGCAGAAGCAGAAGGCTTACAGGCAGAGCAGGTACGAGGCCTACAAGAGGTCCGTCGAGGGCAGGGGCAGGCCAGCCGTAGGGCAGTTGGACTCCGTGACAGGCCTGTACTTCCTGACCGTCTCCAGCACCGGCAAGGAGATGTGGGGGGACAAAGAGGCCCTCGATGAGATGCGCAGGAGGATGAGTCTCAGGTGCAGGAGGCACGCCAAGAGGAAGTACGAGGCCGCCCCGCTGCCGACCGTCTGCGTCGGCGACAGACACCCGTCACGAGATGGTCTCTACGTCATTAAGGTCAGCAAAGTCCATATCAAGTACGGGACAGCCGAGGAGCTGCGCCTCTCCCGTGAGGCCACGAGGGAGAAGAGTCGCCGGTACAGGGCGAAGAACCGCCAGAGGTTCCTAGACAAGTACCGTGAGAAGAAGGACTTCCTCGACAGGAACCCGCACCTGAAGCGCAGCCGTGGCGACATAGACCCGATCACGGGCAAGCTATTCTGGGGCTACTCCTCGACCTGCATCGAGCGCTGGGTCACGAGGGAACAGTTCGAGGAGCTGCGCACGAGGACGAGGGAGAGATACCGCTCAGAGCGCAGAGGGCCTATCAAGCACGCTCCATAGCGTGCAGTTCAGCTCCCTGCAGCTCGGCGGGACGCCATCGCCGGGCCCGACATCCAGCCTGTGCTTGACGATCATGGACTCGAGCATCGAGTTTATCATCCGCACGTCGTCGCCGTCGCCGGCGATGAAGCTGCCCGAGCGCACGCTTTCCCAGAGAGCGAGGTTGGCCGACATCGGGTCGTCCGGAATCCCCGGCTTCCCCAGCGTGGAGAGCTGCCTCAGGCAGTCGTATGTGGCGGCCTCGTGGTAGAGAATGCACTCCACGAGCAGTGAGTTCCTGCGCTTGTCATGTTCTTCCATGACAGAATGATAAATGAAAATCCATGCGCAGAGAAGCTTATGCCGAGAAAGTTATCGTGTCGTCCGGATTGATGGTCACCTGCAGCTTGTGCATTTTTCCGAATTTCTTGGCGTCATCTATCTTCTCGGCCTTCTTGCGTGGCTGCGTGCTGCCGATCGGGAAGGTCTTGCTGCCGGTCGCCTTGGCGTCCTCTGCGTGCTGCAGGAACTCCGGCCTCTCGAACGGCATGCGCCTTGGGGCCGATGCGGCCGGTGCGGCTGGGGCCTGCCTGACGGCCCTCTGGCGGTCGATCAGCGGGCTCTCCGCCTTGACGTTGGGGTCGATCGGATAGGAGTTCGACACGACGTTGTCGACGGGAACGAAGGCCATGACCTTGTAGGGGGTGAAGGACTTCGGGTCCCTGTCTATCGTCGGGCGCAGCTCCGTGCCGTCGGAGGAGGTGAAAGGCCTCGAGAGTATGCCGTTCCTCGACCTGTTGAGCTCGGCTATCGCCTTGAGCACCGCCCTCTTGATCGCAGGGGCCGGCGCCTCGTATATCTCGGTCTCCCCACGGTTCATGACGTAGTACTTCTCGACCTGGCCCTTGAAGTCACGGCCCTGCTGCCTCTTGGTCAGTAGCTGCTGCTCGAGCGGCAGGCCCCTGTCGTGGTTCCTGCAGACCTCGTAGGAGATGTCGTTCCTCTCGTCACGGCCGCTCCTGCGGAGCTTGATCTGGATGGGCTTGCCGTCCAGCATCCCGTCGACCTTCTGGTCGATGTCGAGGTTCGGCGGGACTTCCTTTATGTCAAGGCCGTGGGCACGGAGCTGCGCACGGATGAACGGCTCGCCGATGTCCCGGCCCTGAGCCATCCTCTCGTCCTGCGAGAGCCCCGTGAAGTCTGCGCTTGTCATGCCCGAGCTTTCCAGCAGCACGAGCATCCTGTTGAAGTCGATCATGCATTAGCTATGCACGGCGACGGGCTTTTTCCGTCACATCCTGCTGATGGGGGCTATGACCTCACCGTGCTTGTTGACGATATGGTTGGAGTTGCTGTTGGGCAGGTCGATTTCAGTGGAGTCGAACCCGAACTTGGCCATGAACTCCTTTCGGAGCTTGGCGTACTCGTCCCTCTTCCTCTGGATGAACCTGTTGAAGGTGATCTTGGGCGCCTCGTCGTACTCCTTCTTGGCGTCCGGCCTGGTGCGGCGGCCCTTGTCCGTCAGGTTGCTCCACATCTCGTAGGCGTTGGCCGGCATCTTGTGGGGCATGAAGACCTGCAGCCTGTCGATCCTGTCGGCCATTCCGTGCATGTCCTGAGCACGCATGGTCTCGTCACGGAAGTCCTCGATTACAGCCTGCTCAAATGCCTCCCTGACATGAACCCACTCGTTGAAACTGCTCATTGATGTACCTCTTTACGCCTTGACTTTTATTTAGGCACGGCGCTACATATTTCCGACCATGAAGCTATCACCCGAAATGATCAGAGAGAGCCTTTACATCGGAGCCCCGCCGAGGGATCCGCCTATGTGGAACGAGAAGACTTGGGACGAGTTCGAGTACACGCTGCCACGGGCGAGGGTTGACGGTCTAGTGCTGGAGTTCGGCACTTACAGCGGCGACAGCACATGGAAGCTGGCGCAGAAGATGGTCGACCACGCCGTGCCCGGCAAGGTGCACACTTTCGACTCTTTCGTCGGCCTGCCGGAGGACTGGTGGATACTGCCCCGTGGCACATTCGACCTTGGCGGGAAAGCCCCCGCCTTCCCAGAACACCTGATGGACAGGATCGAGGTGGTCGCCGGCTGGTTCGACGAGACCCTGCCGGCGTTCCTGGAGTCCCACCACGGCCCGGCAAGGTATGTGAATATCGACTGTGACTGCCTGTCGTCAACGAGAACAGTCTTGTCTTGCCTCGAAGGCAGGGTGGTTCCGGGAACCGTGGTTCGATTCGACGAGATTCACGGGTATGATTCAGATGACGCAGTGGCGGCAGGCGGGGAGTTGCTCGCCATGAACGAGTTCCTCCTCAGGACCGGGCTAAGCGTCGAGGTGCTCTGCCACGGCAACCAGTCCGCAGTTCTAGCCGTCATGGAGTGACGACATGGAAAGCATCAAAGGATTCGCAAGGAGGGAGGCCATCAGGCTCCTGCTCTCCATCCCGATAAAGGCTGCCATCCTGTCCGTGCCCAAGGCGAGGAAGCCGCTCGACAAGGCGGCCACCTTCCTTGTCAGGAGGCTCCGCCCAAGGTGACTCACATGGTCGGCCTCAGGGGAAGGCTCTCGTCGTCGCCGTGCCTGCGCATGTTCACCTGCCCAAGCTTGTCTATCCAAGAAACCCAGAGATCTGGCTCGGCAAGCCCCGCCTTGACGTAGGACTCCTTGATCATGCAGCACTTGTGGTTGATGTTTTCCAGAGAAGTGGTGTGGAATACGGGGCTCTCGTCAACGGAGGACAGGACCTGCCCATGGTCGTTGTCGAACCACTCCGGGTCCATGTCGCTGTAGAGCGCATACCTGCCGTTGTGGAACTTGATTGCGTAGAGGTTAGGGTCTTTGTCCTGGGTCACTTGTAGGCCTCCATGACGGTATCTATCATCTGGCCGTCATGTCGATGATGGATATGGCGGGAGTCTCCATCCCAGCCGACTCGTACTGCGCTGTTATCTCACGCCTTGCCGACATGGCCTTGCCTAGGTCCGACCAGTATGGGACGGCCACGTCGCCGTGCTCGCCGCCGTCGTTCAGGGCAAACCACCCAGCTATGCCAACCCGCTTGACGGTCTTGGAGTGCCAGTCCATCCACGATGAGCACTCACGGAAGTCCTCGTCAACGACGGGCCTGCCGTTGTCGAAGAACATGAAGAAGCCGTCCACCCTGCCGGCCATGTGCTCGGCTCGGAGCCGGTCCTCGGCAGATTTCTTCTCAGTCACAGTCCACCTCGTGAACCTCCATGTCTTGCTCCATCCCACGCTCGGGGGCGCTGCCGATCTTCACGGCCACGACCTGCAGGCCGGATGGGTCAAGGCCGGCGAGGGACCTCAGCCTCTTTATCTTGTATGCGCCGTCAAAGGCGCCGCCCTTGGTCGTCCACTGGATGAGCGAGTGGCGGTCCTCGTCAAGGTCGTCCGTTCGGGCGAATCGCCCGTTCGGGAACCTAACCATCCACATGCAGTCCAGCCTCACCTCGCCGTAGTCGTCCATGAGTCAATCCTAAATAAAAACCAGCTTTTCCGCTACATAAAACTATGGAAATCCGCTTCAAATCTTGGCTGTCACTCATCGAGAACAGGTATGAGATCAGGCCCGTCACGGGTGCCGGATCGGCCCTGAGGACAACTCAGGATGTCATCAAGAACCTGACGACGCCAAAGGAGGGCGACCCCAGCTACATGGCCCTCATAGCCTACGCCGAGAAGCACGGGGTGCGTGATCGTCTCGTCCGTGAGCTCGAGGCCGAGTTGTCAAAGCTCAACATATGGACGTCCTTCAGCCCCTGCAAGGTATTTGGAGGGGCTGATGGCCCTATGCGGAGCGGCGAGGCGATCAGGCAGTCCGGCAGATACAAGGGATTCGGAGAGACGGGCGTCTCCGGAGCGGAGATGTCACAGGGCGGCGCTGCGCAAAGGTTCAGCGCCCAGCATCTCGCCGGCGAGGACAAGATGAAGTACGCCGCAATCTACCCGGACTCCAACGACGACCCGAAGGACTCGAGGGGAGGCTCCTACGGCAACCTCGCAATCAAGTGGAACCCCAATGCGCTCAAGGACAGGATCACGGTCGCCCACACCGACACTCTGGAGACATCGGCGAGTGACATCAAGATATCAAATTATGACAACATTATTGTCCCGCTCATGCACGTGCGTGTGTTCCACTTCTTGATAGACGATGCGGCGAAAAGAGCCGGCATCAACACAGCCGACCCCGAGTACAAGATGATCATGAGTCAAAACAAGGTTGTCTCCTCGCCATACCTCGAGGTGCAGATATGGGGGAAGCTGCCGATAAACAAAAACACGGTGCTCGGACTGCTAGTCGGCGACCTAGAGGACTGCACGGAGGAGTTCGTCAACACTATCAGGTGGTTCAAGGAGCAGGGCATCCCGGTCTCCTACCGTGCCGACAGCAACGCAAAGAAATATGAGGACCCAGCCAACAAGCCGAAGCCCGACCATCTCAAGTCGATAGAGGGCCTGCGCAACTTCTTCAAGGTTGGCATGCACGTGAGGTTCAAGATCGCCGACAAGGTGATAGAGGGGGAGGTCATACAGGTAGACATCACCGATACCGATCCGATAGTGCCACAAGCGCTGAGGAACCGCCTGAGCTACGTGGTCGTCAAGGACTCGGATGGAAAAAAGCGCTTCCTCACGAACCCATACCTCGACCCCAGAGGCGACCTGCATCTTGGCCTGTCGCCGGATGGGAAGCCGATCGTCTACGAGCGATACAAGGAGGGCTCAGCAAGCCCGATCGAGCAGATCAAGCCGAGGAGGAAGATCGTCGATGGCGAGAGGGCGATCATCAAGACCGAGGACGGCGAGGTCGAGGGACGAGTCTACAAACACCCCTTGTACCCCGGATACGGCGTGGTTACCGGCGACGTCAACCAGGTGATGGGCATATATGACCAAGGTGAATACAAATACCACAAGGGCGGGCCCCTAGTGGTCAACAAGATGATCGAACAAGGCGACTTCATATGGTTCAACGATCTTCCCGATTGGGACGACGAGAGGAAGGCGTTTGTCGGGGAAAAACTATCTCGCAATTGATATAAGCAAGGACAAGACATGGAATTCATAGACTTCATAGGACTCCAGGAGGCGATGGCGCTGGACACGGACAAGGTCGATCTCCAGGACACTGGGTACGGCCTCTACTGCCCATTCGAGTACAACGGCGTGGAGTACCAGGTCAACCTCGTCAAGGAGGTCAAGCAGTTGCCGTGGCTCAGCATACCGGACACCTGGTCCATAACCTTCAAGGGGCCGGATGGCTACAAGCTCACCAAGATGGCCGGGACTGCGAGCTCGGCGATCTACTCGAGGATGCTCGCCTGCATCAAGAAGCTGCTGGACACGCACGAGGTAAACGCCATCGAGTTCTCGCCGGCTCAGGAGGAGATGATAGTCCCCTATGACCTGTTCAGCAGGGCCTACCTGCTGCCGGAGCCGCCCAAGGGCAAGGGCTTCGTGCAGGTGAGTCTCACCCTGTTCGTCAAGAGGGAGTTCCTGGACAGGAACAGGGACAAGCTCCCGGAGTCGCTCGACAAGGTGATGGACATGGTGCGCAAGGAGGTTGACTCAAGGGTCAAGCACGTCAAGGACTTGAAGGCCGTGCAGAGGCAGATGGGCTTTGCCAAGACGGAGGAGGAGCGCAAGGCGCTGTACCAGAGGAAGCTGGAGCTCAAGTCAAGCAACCTCGACCGCAGGAGCGAGTTCGACAGGGACTTCACCGCCGTACAGAGGCGGACGAGGGTCCGTGGGCCCGAGACGCCGGCCGAGAGGGAGGAGAGGCAGGAGGCGGAGCAGAGGGGCGCTGCGATATCGATACTGCGCTCCAAGGCCGACAAGGTCCTCGTCCCGAAGTCAGGCAGGACGATACCTGAGTTGGGCGGCAGGGCCGACTACATCTTCTACTCGATGCCAGACGACATAAGCCTCGTCGATTTGCAGGTGGGCAGGCCCATGCCCGTCGCCATGTCCCTGTCGCCGGTGCAGGCGGCAACCGTCGTCGCCAAGACCCAGGAGGCGTCTGACATGCAGGTGAAGCAGATAGCCATGAGGCTGCACGACATTGTCAAGACAGGGCGGCGCTACGAGATCGAGCAGAGGCTGAACAGCATGCCCCCGCAGCTCAGGTCTGCCATCATGGGCCTCGGGATACTCCCGAGGGCCGGCTTGGCGGTCGGCAGGGCGATCAAGGGGATGACGGAGCTGCCGGGCGAGATCAAGAGGTACTACCTGCCCGGAAAGCAGCGGAACACAACGCCGCCGCCGCCACCACAGGAGTTCTCGCTATGAGCATACCCAGCTTCGGACAGTACGCCGCCGACAGGCAGTTGGACGAGATATTCGACCTGTCGGGCAGGGAGGCGGAGGGAAGCCTCAAGCAAAATCCAAACGAACCCTCGAGGCTGACCTACGACTTCACGCACGAGCTGCCGGACGGGACGACGGGGAAGTACAAGGTCATCTTCAAGGCCGTCAACAAGTTGATCCTGTCCAGCCCGACGAGCAGCGGCTTGCAGAGCCTCAACGGCAGCTTCTACGGCATCCTCTTCTACGGGCCGCAGGGCACCCTGCTGACCAAGAACTCCGGCATGTCCGCACCCGTCATATACCAGAAGATGCTGCTCGCCATCAAGAAGCTCATGTCTCAGGAGAAGGTCGATGGCCTCGGCTTCACCGCAGCGGAGGGGCACATGGTCCTTCCCTACACAAGATTCATCGAAAAGTACCTGATACCCCTCGGCTTCAAGGAGGTCGAGGACGGCAAGTTCGTTAGCCAGGAACTGATAGACTCCCTCGACAAGGAGGACAGGGAGTCGCTGGAGTGGAGGGCTGGCGACACGGCGTCCGGCAGGTCAGAGATGGTCAAGTCCATGTCCGCCGTGAGGAGCATGGCGAGGGCGCAGAGGCGCAAGCAGGCGGCAGCCCCGAAGATCGAGGCTGGCAAGTTCTACAAGAACCCCTGGGGCATGCCGGTGTACCTCTTCAGGATCAGGGGCGACACCTACTCCCTGATGCAGCAGGCCGATCGGGGCGTCAACAAGGGCAAGTTCTACATGGCCGACAAGACGGACTTCACCGGCCACGAGTCGCTTGGCCAGGCCGAGACCGTGGCTTTCCTCCGTGATTTGGCAAGTTCTCCGGACGACATGTTCGTCAGGTACGGCCAGCCATCACGCAGGTCGGAGTTCGCATTCCTGATACCCGACGAGGTGTGGGTCAGGTACGGGGTCGAGAGGCCCGTTTAGTTCCTGTTTGCAAACCTTTCGGCGGCCTTCAATCCAGCTTGCAAAGCTGCCTGCTTTTCAGCGGCCTCAGCATCTAATCCCTGCTTGGCCTGCTGGAGTATTCTGTTGAGTTTTGGGTCTGAGCTCGTCCACCCCTGAGATGGGTCTGGTGGCTGCGGATTCGCAAAGTGTTTGATGGCGGCGAGCTTTTCTGCGTCAGCCTGACGGGCGATGCTGGCGATGTTATCGGCCTTGCTCTCCTCTCCTCCGAGAGCCTTGAGCAGCCTGTTGACATCAACTTTGCCGGACTCGCCACGGGCTGCACGGGCTTTTTCTATCTGGTGCATCAGTTTCTCGTGCGGGGTCATGGCAGCAAGTCTAGCTTCCTGCTCTGCGGCTGAGCGATCCAAGTCCTTCATCAATTCTTCAGGGGTTGGTGGTGGCTGAGGAACACGCATCTGCGCACGGAACGAGTCCATGTCCTTGTTGATGAGGGTTTCGCCGCCGTGCTTCATCTGGTCGGCTGTCGCCGTGGCTGCGTCAGCCTTTGCTGAGGCAGCGCTGGCGAGGTCGCCTCCCGCCGATGCCCCGCCCTCGAAGTCGCCGGCACCGGCCTCTGGCACGATCGCCTGCTGGACCTGCGCCAGGTCGCTGCCCTGCGGCAGCAGCGACTGTATCTTGGCGCCGACTGCGTTCACAACGTCCTTGCTAAGCTTTCCGACCACGCCGCCCGTGGCAGCCGCCAATCCGATGGTAAGCGCAATCTTCGCCGCCTGCCTTGGGTTCTGGGCTATGAAGCTGGCAAGCTCTTTCATCCTGCTTGCCACGGTGTTGTAGACGTTCTTGACGAGGGCTGCGAATGCGCCGCCGACCGCTCCGACGCCATAGCCCACCTTGCCGGCAATCCAGTCGCCCCAGCCCTCCTTCTCCTCCTCCGTCATGAGCCATGACTTGAAGTTGAAGTGCTCCGGCTGCAGTTGGGGCTGACCCTGCTGCTGTCCGCCGCCAAAGACCTTCTGGCCGGCATCGGCAAGCGTGTCCACGCCAACATCAACGATCTTGTTCAGGCCCTTTGTGTAGTACCTGCGGGCGAAGTACATGAGGGCTGCCATGGGTATGGAGCTTGCGCCGCCGGTCAGACCTGCCGCAACGAGGGACACGGTCAGCATCGGCGACAGGCCGGTCTTCTTCTCGATGAAACCGGCGAACTCCTGCGCCTTTCCCAAAGCAGACTTGGCTGCGTCTGCGTACTTGGCGTAGGCTGCGTCCTCCTTCGCCATCTGGTCCGTGAAGCCAGTCCTCATGCCGGTCATGAACTTCTCGCCCATCGCCTCGTTCAGGTACATCCTGTAGTAGGACTCGTCGAGCGGATGAAGGTGCGTGATGGAATATGTCGCCATGTCTTGTTCCTCAAAATACGAATCTATCTATATAAAATCCTGCGAAAACATATAGATAGTTGAACAAGAGGAGATCGCCATGAGCTATGACCTGAACTACGTCAAGTACCTTTCCGGAATGATCACGGAGTCTCAGCTACGTGGGGACGAGCCGATCAACGAGCTGTTCGGCGACGGGGTCAACCCGTTCGCCCGCAGGTCTTCGGCTACTGAACCGCTTAAGATGCTGACGAAGAGTGAAATTACCAGTTTTCTGAAAGACATGGCCGCCAAGGCAGCCCAGAGTTCCGATGACACCCAGTCGGTCGAAACGCTTCATCAGGATGTCGAGAGGGTTTGCGCTGACATCGAAGAAATCATGGCCCGTGCGCAGGGCATGGAGCAAAGCAGCGACCGCTCTGGAGGAACCCGCCCTAACAGATCAATCATGCAGCGTGGCCGTGAACGCAGAAGGTCGTCCTACACCGGCATCAACCCGAACGCCTTCCGATAAACCAAGGAGCACGCCCGATCATATTTCAAGACGGACGCAAAGCGACCTTTTTGGCATATGATCGGGCAGCCTCTTCGTAGGCCTTACGGGAAAGTCGGTATTCCCTAAGCCTCTCCTGGTTGCGCTCCTCCCACGCCAGCCTCTGGGCCCTGAGGCGCTCCCTGTTCCTGATGCGCCACTGCAGGCGCCACTCCTCGGCCTTAAGCTTGCTCTTGAACGGCATGGCTACAGCACCCGCCTCCAATGTCTTCCATCTCACCACTCCACCTCGTATTTGCCCAATACAGTTTGGGGCGTCTCCGCCACCACCTGAATCGCCATTAAGTCCAGACCAGCTTTCAGCCTATTCTCCTTGTATCTTTTCAACATCCGGCGCACCCAGACCCTGTCAGCAACCTTTGCCTGAATTTGTTCGCCATAAGGATGGTCTCTGTCGTTCACGTCGTCCCAAACCATGAAGCGACCTGTGTCCTTAAACCAGAAACGGTAACTGATGCCGGGTCCAGCAGACCCGTCCTTGCTCCAAATGATTTTCATTTCGCCACCGTGTCATTGCAATTTCATGTTAATCCGAGCGGCGGAGCTGGTCCTCGATCGCCTCGACCCGGTCGGCTATATCCGATATGGCCACGGACTCAGACCTTGTCCTGGCCGGCCAGCTTCTCGGCGACCTCCCCGACGTGCATCAAAACCTTGAAGATTCCGAACTGCTCCTCCGTCATCGGGGTGTTCGGGTCGCTGGTCTCCATCATCGGTGCGAATTTCTCGTTGACGATAGCTATCAACTCCACCAGCTTCGACTTGCAGCAATCGTTCATAGATTCCCCTATATGTTCCTGTCGCCGATCGGCTTGCCGACGACCCTGTTGAACGCCCTCTTCATCTCGTCCGTCATCGAGTCGTACCCGAAGTTCGACAGGCTGGAGTTGGCCCACATGTGCTTGACGATGTTCATATATATCACGACACTCTCGGTGTATTCGTCTCTCTTGGCCTCGGCTAGCATAGCCTCAAGCTGTGCCACCTTATCTGACCACAAAGCGTTTTTTCTCCGAGCCTCGTTCAGCCGATTCCATATGGAGACGACCCGAGGGTCTTCGTGGCTGCTGGCGAACTGTTTCATCTCTTCAATGCCGAAAAGCATCGCTCAGGCTCCTGAACTCGTTGACCACTCGACTGGGCTGATGGACTCCACCTTACCGCCCACGAGCGTGGCCACCCCCACCACGGGACCCTCACTTGCCGTGCTTCCAGGTCCCGTCGATGAGGGACATCACGCTGACGGGGTGACCGTCCAGTATCTCCTTGATCGCCCGCCTTATCTGGAGCCTCTCGTCGTCGTCGGCGCAGTCAGGCCACAGGCAGACCAGCCTCACGAGGTCGAAGGCGTCATCCCTGGTGATCTTGTCACGCATTGCCGACTCCCTTGGCTGCCCTGGCGGCGGCTTCCGCCGTGAAGAGCCTGAAGTACCCCTTCAGCTCTTCCCTGTCGAATATGGCGTTGATGCGCAGGTCGGGTGGCGCCGACGACAGCAAGGTCAGGTCGGCGAAATGGTCGAGAAGGTCTGGGCCGCCGCCCTCGTACCTCATGGCGTACAGGATGGAGCCGCTCTCGGTCAGGGGCAGCAGGCCCATCTCCGTGGGCTCGATGCCGGCCGCCTCACGTAGCTCGCAGACCCTGCGGCACACGCCCTCGGCTGCGTAAAGGCTCATGCACAGCAGGTCGTCGTCAAGGACGCTGGAGCTCATCTCCCAGTTGGCGTCGATGTCGGAGCACCTCACGAAGCGACCGGCGGAGATGAAGCAGGGTATGTAGTAGTATGCCGGATGAGCATCAGACATTAAACCTTGCCCCCGGACGCTTCCTGAACGGCCTGTAGCCGTCGGCGATGAGCTCATCTGCCGTGGCCGACCACAGGAGCTCCCCCTCCTTGTCATGAGCAATGAAGTCGAAGGCATGGTGCTCGCCAATCTTTGCGAAGGACTCGGCCAGCCAGCCGATCTCCGTAAGGGCCTGCTCCACGTTGTGGCTCACGTAGAAGCCGGGCGTTGCCCCTATGGCCGAGTCGAAGTCCTCGAACTCAACGTTCCTGCCGCCCGGGAACCGGACGCTCAGCCAGTCGCCATCGTCCAGCTCGTACCGCCTTGGCATGCCTCACCCCCGATCGCAGTATACCACGCCTCACTGGGAGGTCAGCAGGGCGATCTGGCTGATGCAGGAGAACACCTCGTAGGCGACCTGCGGCACCACGGCGTTGCCGAGCTGCTTCAGTCGATTTTTGTCCAGTTTTGTGGATACCCCATCATCCACTCCACGAAGTTGGGAGATGGCATCCTTCCATCGGTGCCACTCGCAAAATTCAAGGCTATTGATAAATGGTATTGCTTGCTTATCCCTTTCGCCTTCTTTTCGGCGTGCTGCTTCTTCCAGTGCTCCCTCTGTAACTCTTTCCCAACCCTCAGGCCATCCATCATGTTTGGAGTAGGCAACAAACCATACTCGCTTTCTTTGATGCGGGGCGTCTTGTGCCATAGCTGGAACAACAAACGCCCCGACGGCGTAGCCTTCTGACTCCAGCGCAAGGCAAATGTCCTCGTGCGCCATGCTGATAATGCCATGAACATTTTCGCCAACAACAAATTTGGGTCGGACCTGCCTGATAACTCTGAACATCTCGCCCCAAAGATATCTTTCATCCTTCTTCCCCCTCCTGGCCCCCGCCGTGCTGAACGGCTGGCACGGGAAGCCGCCGGAAACCACGTCGACGAGACCCTCGTATCGACTTGCGTCGAAAGACTTTATGTCCGCATGCCTGTCCACGTCAGGGAAGTTCTTCTCGAGCACCCTGCGGCACGATTCGTCGATCTCGCACTGGAACACGTTCCGCCAGCCCATCCAGCTCGATGCGAGGTCGAATCCGCCTATGCCCGAGAACAGGCTGCCGTGCGTCCTTATGCCAGCCATGCGTAGCCCCCAAAAGAGGGTGAGTCTACCCACGGCGAGGCCCGCATGTCAACGTTTGTCAGAGCGGCGGCTCGAGGCCGTGGTCACGGAACACGCTGTCCGGCACGTCCTGCGCCATCGAAAGCACCCTTCTGTTCGCCGTCTCAAGCTCAATCTGGTCCACGAGGCTCTTCAGAAGCGAACGCCGCCCGATCTCGTTGGGCTCGGACTCCCACTCGATCCACCCGAAGGGGACCTCGAACTCGGAGGTCCGCCTCTCGCCGTCCATGAGGACCAGGCCGGAGAAGAAACCCTGGGACGCACCCGAGGGCTGTATGTGCGTGACGAGGACGACGCCGCCGTAGCCGCCGAAGTCCGCCGGCGCCTTGAACCTGTAGAACCTGTTCACCATCGCCTGACGGTAGGACGGGTCGTTGAACTTCTTCGCCATCCTCCTGTTCCTCGTCACGGCCGCCAACTGGTCACGGCGCACCCTGCTCGACCGGAGTATGCCCGACAGTATGGCCGGGTCCACGCCGGTCTCACGCAGTATCGACTTGCGCACGAAGAAACCCGGGCTCACCTCGGAGAACTCGGGCCGGACGTACGACTTGACGAACCTCGTGTACGGCAGGTTCATGTCGTCCTCGGCGGGCACGAAGGTGATCGCACCCACGTCCTCGGAGTCCATCAGCTTCCTGACGGCGAGGAGCAACTGCCTGTACACGATCGTGGCGTTTATGCCGGACCTGCCCGTGAGCTTCGTGCCTGCGGGGCCCTCCAGCTCCACGTTGTAGCTGTCCGAGTCCTCGACACGTATGCCGTTCGGGAGCTGGAAGCCCTTGTGCCTGGCCATCGTCACCTTGAAGTCCTGCTGCCTGCCGTCAATGTCCGGCACCTTGAACGTGTGCCTGAGGGCCGGCTGGCCATAGATCGTGGTGACCGGCTCAAGGCGCACGGCGGATGCGTCTGCGCTCGTGATGTCGAATAGCTCAAAGAACTGCCTGAATTCTGCCATAAGGGTATATAGATTTAGCGAGATTTATGTTTTAGAGAAGGTGAGACATGTTTTCATTCAGAGAGTGGCTGGACCTGCACGAGAGGTCGGTCTCGGACATCAGGGCAATCAAGCCGAAGGACGGCATCTGGGCCGGCCCCTGGAACTACGAGTTCAACGTGCCGGGCGACGACTGCGGGAAAGACCGATGCTACTCCGTCAGATTCAGCGACGGCAGCACTGGCGCCTCGATATCCTTCTACAGGGACGACAGCGTAAGTGACTTCCGTGGAGGCTTCGGGCTCAAGGTGTTCGACGGGGTCAGGGTGGCCATCCTCGGGTTCATCGAGAAGTACAACCCGACGAAGCTGATGTGGAGCCCCGTGCGCAGAACGACCAAGACGGGGCCGGCCAACACGCCCAATGCAAGGGAGGATGCATACGACACCCTGTCCATCAAGGCCATGTGGCCGGACTTGTATGTCGGCATAAGCCCAACGGAGTGGATACGCCGTGACCTGTACGATACCGTCTACGTCGGCAAGGGATATCCGCCAGTTCCAGACGATGCGAGAAAGACCAAGAAGAGCATCAACAGCTTTCGCAGTCTGGTGCAGGCCGTGGTGGAGAAGGAAAGGCGGGACGCACAAGACGAGAGGGAGGCGCAGATGCTGCGTGCGGACGCTTCCGACGACCCAGAGACAAACATCGTGCAACGCAGGGAGGCCGAGAGACAAGCCGCTCTGGACCAGGAGAGAGAGCGGGAGAGGCGTCGCCTGCAAGACCTGTGGGCACGTGGCCTCGATGCCATGCTGGCAGACAGGGAATTCAACCCTAACGGCGTCTCCATCGGCGACACCGTGCACATAGACGCCAGCAAGATGCTCACCTCACAGGAGGCCAGGAAGTACGTGCCGATGTCGCTGTCCATGAACACCATGATGTCCGGCATGACGGTGGACAACATGAGGAGAAGCAACGAACTGAGGCCCGGCAAGCTGATCGGCGTCGAAGACTTCTTCTTGGGCGAGATGCTCGGCAAGGTTCTAGTCGATGACACTCTTGGCAACTCCTTCTCTCAGTTGAGGCACCGAGATGGAAAGCTCCTGCTGATCGTCCCCCTGCGAGCCCTCGCAAGGCACAGCGAGGCTCACGACCGAGTGCAGCAGGATCTGATCAGGAGGGCCCAGACGCTCGCCCAGAGCCGGGAGAACAACCCCGACGAATGGCGGGTCGGCGACCACTTCGTGGACGTGCTGGGTCGCAGCAGCGTCCCGGCCGGCGGCGCCGTCAAGGTCGTCGGATTCTCCACGGACGAAGCCGGCAAACTGCACGCCAAGATGAGCCCCTCCGAGCAGCACTCCAGGACCGAGGAAGGCAAGCAGTGGGCCAGGCAAAATGCCAGAATCATCTTCCTCATGGACCCGAAGGAACCTTGGCCGAGCTTCGAGAGAGGCGGGCGATGATGAAAAGTTAATTTACAACAAGACCATCTCCGTGATATGAGATACCTGCGGAATCACAACCCACGGATGGACAAGTCATGGAAGCAGGCAAGGTCGGCAAAAAGGGCAAGACAAACAAAAAGTTCATCATCAGGCCATACCTGACGGAGCTAAACCTCAGGGAAGACGGCCGCCTTGCGTTCCAAAAGACCTTCGACTACATGGACGAGCAGCAGGCTGCGCTCTTCATCTTGGGCGGCTCGGTCATGTCCCACCTTGACGAGAGCATCATCAGGAGGCTCGGGCTGCACAAAGGCAGCAAGAAAGACCTGCCCCAGAGGTTGCGTGTCTCCCTCCACCTCGCCATAGCGAGGTTCAGGCTGGTATCCGTAAACTACCACTTGGACGCCAAGGCTATCAGCCGCATGTCCCCGACGGCCCGTCTGGCCCATAAGCAGCTCGCCGAGGCCCACAGGGCCTCTCTCATAAAGTCCCCGATCTCCGTGTGGAGAAACAGGCACGGCGTCCCGGACGAGGCCGTGCACGCCTACCTCGATGGCAACTACGACCCCGAGACCTATGCGTGGCAGGACACCGCCATGCTCGCCAAGAAACTCTGCGGGATCCTCAAGCTGTCGCCCGAGGATTTCAAGGAAGCCTCCGAGGCGATGATGAGGAACGTCAACTTCCTCGGTTGCTCGGGCAGCACAGGTTCGGGTAGCTCCGTATCCAACCTGTTCGGACAAAACGAGAAGGAGGACTCTAGGAACCAGGCAAGGATCGAGTCCAAGACGGCCAAGGTGATTGGCAAGCTGCTGGAGTCCCGCAAGCCCATCCCGATGGAGCGTGCCGTCTCCCTCGTCTGCAAGTCACTGGGTCACCCGGATGCGGAGGCCGCCGGCGAGGACCATGGCGGCCAAACCGACAAGTCGACCTTCAGGCAGTTTATGCGGGGCGAATACGGAGGATCACTGAAAGAACTCGCCAAGAAGCTACAGAAGGACGCCCACAAGCACCGGAACAAGTCAATCATACCGCACAGGGAGACCATCGGCGCATTCATCAAGCAGTGCGCAAGCGGCGAGTTCTACAACAAGGCTACGAGCGAGTCATGGAAAGACTTCAACGCCATGATGAATGGCAAGTACAAGCACAACATAATCTTCGTCACGGAGAAAATCGCCCTCGGCAACGCCATGCGTAAACTCGAGTCCAACGAGGAAGCAGTCAAGGCCTCAAAACAACTTGAGAAGCTCATCGACAAGTACGAGATGGACGGCAACAAGCGCTTCGTGCCGAAGGTGGCAAGCGTGAACGGGCTCGAGGCGTACAGGGACGTGATCCAAGACAACCCGCAGGAGGATGACGAGAGCGTCAAGGATTGGCTTAAGAGGCTTTGGATCACTTTCTCCGAGGGCAACGACAGAAGGTTGAGAACGCCTTTCAGGTGGCTCGTCGAGTCACTCGCCAGACTGGAGACACCTGAGTCGGCAATCAAGGACGGCTGCAGGCTAATGTCGATCAGGCACAAGCACGAATCGCAGAGGCCGCATCCATTCGTGAGAGTGCAATCACGTTTCACTGTGGGCGACAGCAACATAGCAGGCAGCATCAACAAGCCCACCGAACTCAAGCCCAACAGGGACGGCAGATCGCCGGAGGACTACTGGGGCGGCAACCCCGTCGTCTGGATGTCGTGCAGGCTGCTCAACGGCAACAGGTGGCAGGACATGCGCATCCCGATACACAACAGCAGGTACATAAATGAGGTCTACTACACGAGGATGGGGCCAGACGGCAACCACGCCCTGCCGCTGAAGGAGCACGCCCGTGACGTCAAGCACGACTACGAGGCCGAAACGAAAATAAGCAGGACTGCGGCGAGGCGAGTCAACGAGAACAGGATGCTGCGCAGGGGTAAGCCGTCCAAGAGATTCGAGAGGGTCAAGGCCAACTCGACACACAACGTCGTGTTCGACCCGAAAACCACGGCGTCATTCAACAGGCGCCAAGATGATATCTACGGCACAATCAACCACAGGCATCCCATGGTGCCGTTGGCTCCTGACGGCGTCTTCGCCGTCGGGGCCAACATAATCGGCATCGACCTCGGCGAGTCCGTGCCTCTGGCCGCAGGCATCCTGCAGAAATGCACGAGCACGGACTCCGAAGCCGTCAGGTACGCATGCGGACACTGGAAGGTCGTCGGAATGGGCAAACCTGGGCAACTGCTGGACAGACAAACCTCGGCAATCCGACGTAAACAGCCCCACACCATAATCGACCCGATGAGCAACATGGGCGAGCCGTTCAGCAGCCCGATTTGCCAGAAGTTCATAGGCAAGTGCCGGAAGTTCGTGAGGGCCAAGGGCAGCGAGGAGGACAACAAGGCGTTCGACGACATGGTCAAGAGGGAGCCGAGCCTCTACAGCTTTCACGGCAGGTGGGGCTGGCTGCTCAAGCAGATGATGAAGGCCGCAAAGGGCGCTCGGCTCGACCCATTCCGTGAACACCTCGAATGGCTGCTCTTCCGCACGAAGTACGGGCCCACCAACCGCAAAAGCCTCAACCTTAACAGCATGGCCAGCACCAAGAACGTCATATCGGCCATCGACTCCTACATGTCAAGGAGGGGCTGGAAGACGGTTGAGCAGAGGCAGCGTCGTGACGGGCGACTGCAGGCCGCCCGCTCGAGCCTGCAGTCAAACCTCGTCAACCGCAGGCTCGAGCGCATCAAGAAAGAGGAGAGCCAGTGCATCAGGTTGGCCCACCTCTTCGCCGTGACGACGCACCTCGTACTCGAGGACAACCTGCCCAAGCAGAACGGGGCCAGCTCGAGAGCCGACAACGGGAGGAAGGCCGACTGGCGTTCTCGTCACCTTGCCCAGAGGCTCTGCGGGATCAAGAACGACTCTGGATCCTGCGCCATAGCCGGGGTGAGGGCTAGGCGGATCGACCCCGTCATGACGAGCCACATGGACCCCTTCGTGTACTCGCTGGACAACAAGTGGGCCATGAGGGCAAGGTACACCAAGGTCAGCCTGTCCAGTATGACCGACTACCATGCGAACTTGATCAGGAGCATACTGCTCGAGAAGCCGGGCAAGAGGCAGACGACCGAATACTACCAGAGGGCCGTCCAAGACTTCGCAAGGCTGCACGGACTGGACGTTGACGAGATGCGCAAGGTGCGTGAGGCGTGCTGGTACAAGAAGAGGATCAAGGCGAAGACGCTCTACATCCCATGCAGGGGAGGCCGTGTGTTCCTCAGCACCCACAGGCTCCAGAGCGACACCCCCCACACGGACTCGAGCGGCGCAGTGCTGTGGGAGCAGGACGCCGACCAGGTGGCAGCCCTCAACGTCGCCCTGCGCTACATCGACCAGTGCTACCGAAGCAACAAAAAAGGGCTTGCAAAAGTCAAGAAGCCCAAGTAGCCTCCACCGATCGGTTCTTTGACAACCAGAAGCACCGGCCGGCAAGGCCAAGGTGCCGTCCGGCGAGACTTCCAATCGCCGATGAGGCGGCTACACGCCGCCGAGCCCCCGCCAAGCCTTTCAGGCGGCAGGCCCGAAAACGCCGCAAGGCTAACACGCCCAAGGGTTTCGGGTTAGGTGTTCGAGCAACGACCACAGCGGCCGTACCATAGGCTTGCTCGAACTCTTGATGGCGCAAGGACTTGCGCCGTCAATCCAGATGGTTTTCTAGCCTCTTGTGTAACAAGCTGGTGCGATGCTCGCAAAACGATTCACAAAGCCTTGTCCAGCAAGGACTTGCGATTCAAGCCCCTCGACTAGATTTAGAATGCCCACGATGATTGGGCAGGACGATGACGATTTCGAGGACGACGACGATTTCCTCGACTAGATTTAGAATGCCCACGATGATTGGGCATCAAGCGTGATGGTTTCCGCAGACCTGCTTCAGCCTCGACTAGATTTAGAATGCCCACGATGATTGGGCGAGTATAGACCCCCGGCCGATCCCCATCGACCCCAGCCTCGACTAGATTTAGAATGCCCACGATGATTGGCTAAAGAAGCCGCCGCCCATCTCGGCATCACGTACGCCCTCGACTAGATTTAGAATGCCCACGATGATTGGGCAACTATGCCGTCCTGCAGGGCGCAGATTTTCCAGCCTCGACTAGATTTAGAATGCCCACGATGATTGGGCATCCAGGCCCGAAGATTTTTCGTCGAAGTTTCAGGACCTCGACTAGATTTAGAATGCCCACGATGATTGGGCATGATGAACCCCGGCTCATCTCGACCCTGGTCGAGCCTCGACTAGATTCAGAATGCCCAAGATGATTGGGCGAGATCACCTTCGAGTGCAAGGCAAACCTCGACTAGATTTAGAATGCCCACGATGATTGGGCAGTCTGATGACCATTCTCGGGCACGAGTCGATTCAACCTCGACTAGATTCAGAATGCCCACGATGATTGGGCACTGTACTCTTCCAGGAACGACTATGACCTAGCCGAGCTGTTCGATGCGCTGGCCCACTCGAAGATCATGGAGAAGTTCGTCAAGGAGTATGTCGACCCCGCCAACTGGAAGGGGGACAATTTCAAGACGAGCGTTGGCATGAGCAGCATGCAGAGGCTTGTCTAGCCTTCAAATGCGACTACCATAAGATTCGGGGCCATACTGTGACGGACGCAAGCGACACGAAGGTGCTGATGGACATGGTGGACCAAATACAGAGGCCCAAGGGCCTCGGCATGTACCACATCAGGTTCCGCTCCAACGGCAGGCTTGTGAACTGGGACGAGCTGCCGACCCCTCTCCACTTCACCAAAGAGAGCCACAGGCACTCCCCCGCCCAGCACCTCTTCGAGGAGGGCGCCAGGGAGATGATCGAGTCGCTCAGGAGGTCATACGAGGAGGCAGGCCTCGATATGCCGCCCGTTGACGTCGTCGTCATCGACTCCCAAGGGAAAGTCACGATCATCCCTTAAAACAGGATCGCCGACAGGCAAAGATTTTTGTCGGCCAGCCTAAATAACGCATGGTAACCTTCAGGCAGTTTGTTGAAGCACATGACGTTATCGACGCAAGGGACGAGCTCGCCTCAAGACTCGTCGAGTCGAACATAGACCTCGTGGCACTGAACCGTGGTCTGGACATCGTGTGCGAGTGGAGCTTCAACCCATTCAGGACAGGCACCGAGACCGGCGCCACCACGGCCGGCGCAGCACTCGGCTCCGCCTTCGGCCCATTCGGCACGATGCTCGGCGGACTCGTCGGAGGTCTGGGAGGCAAGGCCGCATCCTACCTGGCGGGCAAGGCTTTCGGCGACGTCACGGTCACCCCGCTCAGCCCCCTGCACAGGCAGGCCAAGGACGCCGTCGACAAGCTCCTCAACCTGATGCAGCAGTCGTCGCAGGGACCGGGCGCTCAGGCCTTCAGCGACCCAAGGCGCCAGAAGTACCTCAACAACGTCAAGAAGATCAAGGACTTCCTCGACTCCAGCGCCGAGACTCCAACCCAGATCGACGCAGACAGGAACCAGGCCAAGGACGCCGAGCTCAAGAAGGCCGGCGACGAGAAGGGCACGAGCGTGTCCGGATACCTCAAGAACATCGAGGGGCAGGGGCTTGGGCCACGTTTCCTGCGCTGGCTAGGCTCGAAGGCCGACAGCATACCCGTCCTCAACAAGGAGAAGGGCCTGAGGAGGGCCATCGCACAGGGAATGGACGCACTGCAGGCCTGGGCCGCAGAGAACCCCAAGAAGGCAGCCGTACTCGACGCAGCAGCGGGCCTGGGCGGAGCAGTCGCTGGAGCAGCCGGGGCCGCTAAGATACAGGGGGCCATATCCAACCTCAACCAAGGTTCCGGACAGGCCCAGCCACAGCAGCAGCCACAAGCTCAGCAGCAGGCCCAGCCACAGCAGCAGGCCCAAGCGCAGCAGCAGGGCGGCGACTTCCAGAGGCCCAGCTCCCAGGTGCAGTCCCTGCCGAGCGGCAGGATAGACAACGGACAGTTGGGTGACGCCGGCTTCATTTCGCAGCCGGCTCCGGCCCCCGCCCCAGCCCCCGCCCCAGCTCAGGCCCCCAGAAACAGGAGGCCCCGGACGACAACGAGATCGGTAGAGGGCAAGTTCCCCGGCGTTCTGCCGGACTAGAAGGGCTCCTCAGCCCACCTCTCTGATCTGCGAAGCCGAGAAGGGCAGCCAGACCCTCGCCTTCCCGCTTGACGTCGATCCGGGCGCCCCCTCCTTGAAGGTTATCCCGTCGTAGCCGTCCCCCTGAAGCCTCCTCTTGTAGGCTGCCGCCAGGGCCTTGGCGCCCTGAGCCCGCACCCCGTGCGAGACTCCGTCCAGCCCCTCCTCCCTTGCGAACTGGCGCATGTCCCTGTGCAACTGCGACAGCGTCAGGAACCTCTTCGGGTTGACGATGCGGAGGTAGACGCTCCTGACCCTCGGCCTGCCGCCCTCGCCGGCCATCGAGGCCGACCTGCGTGCGTACACGTCAGCTATTTCAGGGTCCTCCGTGAAGAAGCTGCCGAGGAAGCCGGCCCCCGGGTCGCCCGACCACACCCTGTCGCCGAACTCCTCCGGCTCCGACCTGAAGGAAGAGAACTCGTAGCCCGTCCCGTGGTGCACCGGCATCGGCGAGCCGTCAGGGCCCACAACCACGCTACCACCCATCCACGAGGACAGGCCCTCGCTCTCCGCCAGCCAGCCCCTGAACCCCATCCCCTCGGAGGTCAGCCTGTGGTAGGGCACGCCGGCCCAGTCCCCGGGCCCCCTGCGTGCGACCCATGCCCCCGGCTTCATCGCCGGCGGCGGGCCGTCAGGCGAGGCGCAGTTCGCAGGCCTGTAGCCCCTCAGCTCGGGGTACTGCTTCTCGTCGATGGCGCACAGAACGGGGTCCACGAACTTGGCCCCCCTCAGGTGGAGCTCCTTCCTCCTCCTGTCTATCTCATCAAGGGTGAACCTCTCGCCGTCGATCACGAAGAACTTGCGCACAAGGGGCATCGGCGCCGGCGCCTTGGCCTCCTCGGCCGAGTGGGAGTCGAACTCCTTCTTGCCCACCTCGTCAACGACGCCGCCGGGCCTGACCCTGAAGTACACGTCCCTCTGCGGGAACCTGATCGCCTCACCCTCGAACTCGGTGGTCGGCACGGACATCTCCATGTACTCGAAGCTGTACCCCATCTCCTTCAGCTTCGCCGCTATCTGCCTCGCCAGCGCCTTGACCTTGGACGGCGAGAACATCGAGGCGGACTTCGCCTGCCAGAACCTGACGGAGGCCCTGCCGTCGTGCACGGCGGCACGGGACAGGTAGCCGTCCGCAGCGGCCTGGAAGTAGTCCCTGTCCATCATCTGGCCGTCCTCGTCGTCGTCGATGTAGTCGTCGCCGTACAGCTTCGCCATCTGGTGGGCGGAGACGTGGGAGGCGTCGCCGAGCATGTCCTCGTGCGTCGTCGGGTACTCGGCGGCAAGGATGAGCCCCGCCGACGGCATCGAGATGATCGTCACGCCCTTGTCGACGACGTTGTAGAAATTGTCGGGGTTCCTAGCCACACGCACTCCTCGTCAAGAAACCGTCTACAGAGAGAACTCCTCGGGGGGCTCGCTCCGGGGCGACTTGCCCGGCATGTAGTACCTCTTGATCTCGCCGGGGAGGGATGCGACGTCCCTGCCCGCCCTCTTAACGGCGCTGGCCCCCGACACGGCGGCACGGCCCAGGACCCCCATATCACGCACGGCCCCGGCGAGGTCGGCGGGCAAATCCCCCATCGCCGACTCCATCTCCTCCCTCCCGAGGCGGGCGTCGACCATCGACCCGTAGACCTTCTTCGCAAGCCGAGACCTCTCGCCCGGGTCCACGGGGGTGAAGTTCTTGACCACGTAGAGCGCCTCGTCGGGGTCGACCGAAACCCTGATGGACGGCGACTTCCTCATGTAGCGGCTGCCCCCCACCGAGTCCTTGCCGATCAGCACGTCCTCGCCGCCCGGCGCTATCGCCACCCACGGGGCAGAACCCAGCGAGCTCAGCAGGCTTGGGTTCATCCCGTCCTGCTCCGGCAGGGGACCGGCATCCCTCCTCCTCATCGCAAACCCGGCCACACGGGACGCAACCGCCCTCTTGGCGGCGTCGGACCTGGCACGCTCCGCCCTCTCGGCGCTCCGCACCGCCTCCCTCTCACGCTCCCTCTCGGCCTCCTGCCTGTCCCTCTCCTCACGTTCGAGCCTCTCCCTCTCCGCCCTCTCAGCGGCCCTCCGCTCGTCCTCCACGCTCGTGAGCTGGGCCCTCCTGCTCATCGTCCTGTCCTGAGCCTGCGCCGACCTCTGCCCGGACTCCGCCGAGCTCTTCCTGTAGCGGCTCTGCAGGCCCGACATCTCGCCCTCCAGCCTCTCCAGGTTCTCCTTGTCGCCGGGTATCTCCTTGTCCGTCCCGATCCTCGCCCTCAGCCTGTCCCTGGCCTTGTTCGCCTTAACCAGCGCCAGGTAGTCCCTCTCCGCCCTGTGGGCCGGCAGGACCGTGTCCCCGATGCCGAGCTCACGGATCAGCTCCTTCGACACGTACAGGCCCGACGAGACCCTCATGAAGCCCTTCCCCTTCGGCGGGTCCGGGCGCAGGTAGGTCCTGTAGAACAGGTCGTAGGGCACCGCCATGCCGGGCTCGGCCGGCGAGAAGCTCAGCCCGTTCACCTTCTTCATGTCGAAGAGCTGCTTCACGCAGCCCAGCATCCTGCTGTAGATGGCCGACGACGCCGTCCCCGACTTCCCCGTCGTGCCGTAGCCCCTCGGGCCCTCGAAGGTCACGACCCACACGTCGGGGACCCCCTGGATCGTGGCGGAGGCCATGTGGACCTCGAAGTCCTGGCCCTTGTAGTCGAACCTGCACTCGACCTCGTCGTCGCTCAGCTCGACTATGCCGACGTCCTCCGCCGACAGGCTGAGTGCCTCGGCCACGATAAGGTAATGCCCGAAAGAAAGGTAATTCTCGAAAGACATGGAGCCCCCTGCTGTAGACAGGGTTATCTAGCGGCCGCAGGCGGAAAAAACGCCGCCCCCAACCGTGCCCTCCCCGCCCCCGCCATTCGCTTTCCGCACCGGAAGTCAGTTCCTGAAGATGGGCTTGGGGCCCCTCAGGCGTGGCAGGCCCTGCGCCACGAATGCGGCCTTGTCCAGCTTGCCGCCGCCGTCGACCTCGGCGGTCTCCTCGTCGCCGTGCGCCGCCTCGTAGGCCTCCAGGGCACGCCTCAGCCCCTTGTCGGCGCCGATGAGGTCCTGACGGCTAGTGCTCGGCTCGACCCGGGGCAACCAAATCTTCCTGCCACGCCTGTCCCTGCCCCATGCGCCGTGCCGCCCGACGACACCCGACAGCCTCCTCAGCTCCCCCTTCAGCGTCCGGTAGCCGATCTCGTCGATGATCGGGAAGAACAGCCTCTCCCAGCCGACGGACAGGTTCTCGTTGCAGATGGACATGAGCTTGGCCAGCGCCTCGGGCTCACGGACCGCCTGCTGGTTCTCGAGGATGGCCCTCAGCACACCGAAGGCCCTGCCCCTGTGCTCGGGCCTGCGTAAGCCGTCGGTCGTCACATCCCCCCACCTGCCTATGAGAGGGTAGTGGAAGGTGCCGCCGGACCGCCGGTCCTTGTGCTTCACGTCGACCAGCAGGAGACCCTCGATCTCCTTCCAGCTCAGGTCCCTGCGCACGGAGAAGATGGCCTCCAGCACCCTCTCAGTGTCCCCGTCCTCGGAGTCGGCCCCCATTGCGGCCGCCCTCAGCGCAGGGAAGCCCAGGTCCCTCCTGCCCCTGACGAGCATCTCCCCGATCTCCTCTTTCCCGTAGGACCTCTTGCCGGTCGGGTCGGCGTGCCTCATCATCGCCCAGACGTCCTCGTCCGTGATCTCGGGCTTGTTGGCGATGATCAGGTCGCAGGCCTCCCTCGGCCCCACAGGCAGGTCGCCCTTCGACGCCGCCGCCATGATCTTGCCCGTGAAGTCATATTCGTTGTCGTCGTACTTCAGCAGCGTGCCGCCCGACGAGTGCCTGATCAGATTGACGAGCTGGGGGACGGTCATCCTGTCCAGCTTGGCGGGTCTGCGGCCGCCCTCCGCTCCAGGCCTCGCCTTCGCCCCGGGCTTGCCCCCCATGTACGACACCACGCCCCCGGCCCTCGGGTTCTCGATCACGTAGAGCCGGCGAAGTGCGTCGGCGGAGAAAACCACCCCCTGCGTCGGCTCGCTCGTGTGTATCGTGCCCGTGCCGTGGTCCACGAAACCGTCGATCCCTGCGTCCCTCAGGTAGCGGTTCCACATCACGCTCTCCGTGTTCAGACTGGAGAAGCCGTCGACCCTGACGCCATAAGCCAGCACCATCGCAGTCAGCCAGAGCTTCGAGTGGTCGCTCCTCAGCTCGTATCCCCGCCAGTTGGTTCCCTTCGCCCTGTCCAGTATGCCCTTGGGGAGGTAGGAGAGCCTGTCCATGCCCCTCTGGGTCTTCCCCGGCCTCATGTGCAGTATCCTCCCGGGCCTCGTGAACTCGCACACGTTGATGAAGGGCATGTTGCCTGCGAAGGGCACGTTCATCTTCACCCCAACCACGTACTTGAGCGGGTAGAAGTAGATGCCTATCGGAGTGTTGTAGTTGCTCCTCGGGTTCACCCCGACCTTGTCGACGGCGGTGTAGGTCACCACGAGGTTCTCGGGGCTGGGGTGGGTCTCCAGCAGGTGCCTCAGGGCCGGCAGGGGGGTCCTGAACTCCACACCCCCCACCACGACCGCCTCGGCGAGCCACGACTTGAAGTTCAGCATGAGGATATATACCGGAACAGCAACCATCTTCGCAGAGGAGGCCCCAGTGGCCACAGGATTCATCGCCTGGCTCGAGTCAAGGGACAACGTGAGGTCGGGGGGCGGCTGGGCGCTCGTCGGCGTCCACCACGGCGAAACCATAACACTCCGCCCCGACCAGATGGCCAGGGTGCTCGACGCCTTCTCCAGGAACCCAACCGTCTGGCACGAGGGCGAGTGGCCGGAGCCCGTCGTCGAGCAGTTCGCCTCAAAGCACCTCCCCAAGGCGACGATGAGGTCCTGGGAGCCGGAAATCCCCAAGATGCCGTCCCTCGCCATCGACCTCTTCGGCGGCACCCCCGAATCGCTCGAGCGGCAGGTCAGGTCAAACCCGTCCTTCGACCCGCAGGCCAGCCTCGCCGAGAACCTCGCCAAGACCCAGGCCGACTGGAGGGGAGGCCCGACCGCAACCCAGATGGACATAGAGAGACTCCTCGCCGCAGCGGGACTCTCAGGGCTCGCCTCGTCCGGCATCGACGGGCTCCCAGAGCTGCACCGCAGGGGATTCAGGATGATGTGGACCGAGAAGGGCAACGCACTCTCAAGGCTCGCCGAGGAGGCCAACAGGCAGAGGCAGGCCAGCATCAGGTCCCTGCTCCCGCAGGGCGGAGTATTCTTCGCAGGGGCCGACCACCTGCCCGAGGTCTAGGGCACAGGCCACCCACAGGACCCCCACGGCCATCCACAGGACCAACCACAGGACGCCCTGTGCCCCACGGCGACCACACACGGGCCACAGGATGCCACCACAGGGCCACATCACGGGAAGGTGGGCCCCGTGGCCAAAAAAGGACACAGGACGCCCCACAGGAGAAATTAGGGCCCTCCACAGGGCAGGCACAGGCAGGACCCGCCCACAGGGCCCCACAGGACGGATCGGGACGGACACAGGATCGACCACAGGACACCACAAGCCGGAGCACAGGACGACCACAGGAG
>JACCDT011299187.1_pt1 | contig 32881 bp, 50 predicted proteins | sample 7446291 | NCBI WGS metagenome assembly JACCDT01 (sample SAMN15323446, study PRJNA562643) | freshwater metagenome | isolation source: river surface water | place: USA:Blue River Watershed | collected 2017-08-17
AAATTACGGAGGATGGAATCGAACCATCTGAATTTGCAAAATTCTTTTTTATACAATCTCACACTCAGCAACCAAGATTGTTAAAGTAGGCTGAAGTACTTTTGAGCATTCCGTCGCTCTTCTCCATAACACAAAAACCAGTAGTAGATTCGAGCCAGAGTGTTGCTTAAGCAACTCAGTTTTGTAGACTGACTCATTCTACCACTCTGACAATCGAGTAAACATATCTAACTTACTATAAAATTACCAACGCTTATTTCGAGCATTTCTTACGTTATTGATATAGCTTCTAGCTTTTTTGATTGCAACTTCTTTTGGAAGTTTTTGAAGCTTTTTTATCTCTTCAAGACTAGCAGCAACTTTCTTTGGATTGTTTGGAAGATTAGTAATATAAGTTACAACAGTATCAAGAGCTATTTTACTGTCTGTAGAATACGGACTTGCCCATTCCCAAATTTTGAGATATATTCGTTGCTGAAAAGAAATAATCTTCCAATTAATCTTTTCTGTAGATTGATTTTGTTTCTTTAGTTTTTGAAGTCTCTTAATTTCAGAATTTAATTTTCTACTTTGCTTGATAAGATTTTTTAGTTTTTCATCTATTTTATTTTGTTCTTCCATAAAGACCGCATGCGGAATCGAACCGCCGATTTCAGGGTTGCAATCTGAATCCTTACCACTCGGACATACGGCCAAAATTAGTTGACATGGTTTTTGTTTCAGGATAGACTCTCTTATTTTTTGGCTTTCGCCATATTTTCGAGAGGTTGCCTTACCGTTAGGCTACCCCGCCCAATGTTTCTAAGAGGCGGGGATAAGAGTCGAAAAAGGATTTCTAATAATAGTCCCGTATAGGATATTATGGAAAGCCTTAATAAAACATGTAAATATTGTAAAAATATCTTTCTCCGTAGTTTTAAAGATGAATATTCTCATCAAAGAAAAGGTCGTAAAAACAATTATTGTTCGATTCGGTGTGTTGGATTAGATCAAAGGAAAAGACAAAACTGTAATTGCTCTCAGTGCGGCAAAAATATAGAACGAGTTCTTTCAACAATTAAGAAAAACACATTTTGTTCTCAATCTTGTTCTGCTAAATATAACAATACTCACAAAACTCATGGAACCAGAAGAAGTAAACTAGAAAAATGGTTGGAAGAAAAACTTAAATCATTATACCCTACTCTTGAGATTCATTTCAATCGCAAAGATGCGATTAACTCTGAACTTGATATTTACTTTCCAATTCTTAAACTCGCTTTTGAGCTTAATGGTATTTACCATTATGAACCTATTCATGGACCTGAGAAACTAGCTTCTGTTCAAAATAATGATCAAAGAAAATTTCAAGCATGCTTAGAAAAAGGTATTGAGTTATGCATTATAGATAGTTCAAAGTTTGGAAATTTCAAAGAAAGTAAAGCAAAAGAATTCTTAGATATTATTATTAGTGTGATTGAACAAAATTTATAATGTTAATCCTATAACATTCGGCCAACTAACTAATAACAATATCGACCTTTCAATCGTTATTGTTTGTTTTTCACTCAAATATGGCAATCAACTGCCACAGCAATGCAATCCTTATACTTATCTAAAATCTTTCGACAAGAATCTTTCCATTCGTCTTTATCTTTTTCATTACTTACGCAAGCAAACCATCCCATTTGACCTTTTTCAATCCATTCTCCCTCAGGAGTAAGAAATGCAAAGGGAGTGAAATCTTCTTTTAGTTCAGCAACTGGACAAATATCTCCTGATCTTTCAAAATTTGGTGGATGCTTTAATACCATACCGCTTCCATAACATGCATTGCATCCGCTTCCTATACAAGGAAACATTTCATTTCCTTTACGAGACCAATCTACACCAGTCATATCTAATCTTGAGCCTGATCCTTCGCAAATAAAACATCTCTCATAATTCTTAGGATTCTTTGTAGGATCATCATTGATAAATGTACCTGTCCAGCGTCCGCCAATAACCCACCAGTCCCACTTTCTATTAGGATTTGTTCTTTTAACGCATTTAATTACATTGTTATTAGAATCAACTAAAATATATCCATATTTATGAGTCTTTAATTTATCAATTAAATCTTCTTCATGAACTGCTAAGTATCCTGTATAATCTGAAGCAAATTCAAGAAATGATACTACATCTTTAGTAAAGAATTCTTTTTTCTTATAACCATCAGGAATATAACGTGTTTTTGGTCTATATCCTTTGCCATCGCCCCAATCTCTATTGTCAACTTGAATTTTATTTGTGAAAGGTTCGTTTTTAAACAAAAGAGATTCTTCTGCGGTTAATTCTCTATAAAATTGATTTGCGTATGGACTTATTTTTTCGCCATTGGGCGAAATTAAATAAGTGCTTTTATCTTCTGAATATTCTTTTTTAATTTCTTCTGTTTCATCTATTTCTTTAACATATTCATTATCTAGACCAGTACATTCAAACTCATGAAAAGGATCAAGAGATTTTGCACAAATCTTTTCAGCCTCTTTTATTTTTGAACCTTTTGGTAAGATGACGCAGCAAAGAAAATGGGACATATAACTTCCTTATTTCACTCTCTTATTCCAAGCCTTGACAGCCTTTTTGATTAGATGAGTGTCAAGACATTTATTACTGTTCCATACAGCAGGCAGATCGCAGTATACCGATTTTGCGAAACACTTTTTACATCTGACAAGCCAAGAGCTGCCAGATATTTGCACTTCTGCATCGCCGCCACAAAAAGGACAAGGAAGCAAATCATTGTGCTTTACTTCTTTATAGAGTAAACGACCTGTAGCGTCTTTTTTATCCCAGATTGGGACTTGTGTTGTTTGCATAAAATTATGATCTTTAAAAATAAAACAAACTACTAGAGTTGGGTTCGAACCAACGTGGGTTTATACAACCTAAAGATTAACAGTCTTTCGCCTTCGACCACTCGGCCATCTAGTAAACGCCCTTTTCAATTTCACATTATTAACCCGTTGCCCCAGTACTTTGTGAAGTTTATACGAAAAGGATTTGATGCAAAGTCGGCACGGCAGGATTCGAACCTGCAATAATCCATGAAGGATACCTAGTGTACGGCTAAGTTTGCTCCCCAGCATGCCGCGTCCCGATAAAAGTAGCGATATCCGGAATCGAACCGGAATCCCAGGTTTATGAATCCTGCGCCCTAAGCCATTTGGACCATATCGCCATATCAACTGAAAAGCTCATAGCAGGAATCGAACCTGCGCGTCTTTCGTACCAAGAAAGTAAGCTACCACTACAACATATGAGCATAAATATCAAGTCTTTGTATATTTTATTTAGTACGCATTTCTTCGTGAACTTCTGCATGACAATTTTTGCAGAGAAGGTCGCATTTATCAGCTTCTTCCTTCATTTTTTCAAAAGCTTGTACACAGCCAGAACTTATCCCAAATTCTTTCTTAGAAGAATCTCTATGATGAAAATCATAAGCTCCAGCACAAGGTTTGTCATATCCACATCTTTGGCATTTTCCACCTTTATATTCAATTAACTTAAGTTTTGTTCTTCGTCTCCATTCAGAAACATCTTTACTATTTCGACCTTTGTTTGATTTAGATATAGAATCTATATCTGGTTTTGTGTTATGTTTTCCAAAAGGAGAACATTTTAAACAAAATTTGCGATTAGAAATATTCTTCCATTGTCCTTCAATTTGAATTCTATTACCAAAAGTATTTTTACATTTTCTACATTCCATAAAATATTCACAAACTTCTCGACCTGGATTCGAACCAGGAAAAACAAATTAACAGTTTGCCGTGATACCTTTTCACCATCGAGAAAACAAAGTTAATTACAATTATCTCTTCAAGATTTTTTATTTTGTCAGTAATAATATGAGAAATATCTTCAATATATTCACAATTAATAACCTTATACTTAAAATTATAAACCTCCCGGTGGGAGTCGAACCCACAACCATCCGTACTCGGATTGCTCTACCGTTGAGCTACGGGAACCGCTGTCTTTCCAGCTGCCAATCCATGTTTAACGAACGTGGATAAGTTCGTCCATCTTTCGCCCAGTTGTCGCCAGGTCTTACAAGCGTTTGGACTATGCTTGACAAATTCTGTTAGATATAAAGTATACATTGCTTTCTGTTTCACTTATAAAAAGGATGGGAAGGGATTCGAACCCTCATTGCTTTTTTAGGGCAAATTACTTTTCAAGAGTAACGAGACCTAGCCTATAGTCAACACCACATCCAAATGCAATCTTTCGTACCGTATGTTGTCTTTGGTACTGGTCTTTGCAGATTGCTTACCTGATCCATGGCCAACATCTTTAAGTGCCAGCCTCTCAACAACAGGCCCAAGCGGAGTGTAGAGGATTCGAACCTCTGGAGCTTTTTAGACTCGCCTCGTTAGCAGTGAGGTACTTTAAACCAGACTCAGCCAACACTCCAAAAACCTTGCAGAATATACCCTAGGAGCTAAGCTTCTGCATCTGAATCCTAGAACAGACGAACATAGGAATACATTTTATGTTCTTACCCTCCTTTGCTAATTCAGCTACTTCTCCGTAAAGTGGAGCTGCTGGATTATTGACGGCGTATGGGTTATACCTGTCCAATTTTTGCCAGTCCGGAAGCTGGGCTTATAAGCATTGGACGATGCTAAAGTGCGGAGCAAGAGATTCGAACTCTTACGAATAGTTTGGAAAACTATCATGCTAGCCGTTAAACATCAGCCCCGCGATTTTAACCAATACCCTTTAGGAAAAGCAGGTATTGGTATTTCTAATAATTTGCAACGTTTTCTAATAGCATTATCTGATACTCCAAAATCTTTTGCTATAGATGTAAATGGTTTAATTGTTATTAACAGAGACAATTCTTCCTTAGAAGGATTGAATTTTTGTTGAGTTTTAGCAAAACATTTTAATGAGCAGAAAGACCGATTTTTTCGTTTTAAACTTAAACAGATAGGACAAAAATCTTTGTATTTTTTGTCTCGCAACTTAGACAAATCAGCATATTCTTCATTGAATGTGGCGTAATTCTGTGGTAGATTAGTTATTCCCTCATGCAATTCTCTATGACATCTGCAACAAACAAGAGTGCATTTTCGTGCCTCTATTACAATCTTTGACCAAGCATACCCATTTTTCATAGCAGTAGAAAGTTGTTTATCTTTTGTTTTAGCATCAATATGATGATAATCAAAAGCTGCTGTTGTTTTATTGTATCCGCAAATAGTACACTGGTTGCCAAATGCTTCAGCAAGTAGCTTTCGGGCTCTTTTTCGCCAATCTATCTTATAGTCTTTCTTCATCTTATAAATTCCTTATGATATTATAAGGAATATCGACTATTTACTATAAAATTATCAAAGCGGATAAGCGGAATCGAACCGCTGCATTTTCGTTGGCAACGAAATAAGCTACCACTACATCATACCCGCAAAATCAACCAATGACTCAATGTTGCAAACTAGCTTAATATGCTATTAAATGTGCTGAACCAGGACTTCCTAATCCGTCAACTTCATAACTTGATTCTATTTGAAATCCCATTTTTTCAAGAACTGGTATAAGAACTGGATTAACAACCCATAATCTCATCATTGTGTTATTTCCCATTTCTTGATATTCTAGTTTTTCTGTATTATATTTTTTAATAGCTTGTTGAATTAATCCTAAACCAATTCCTTGGCGACGAAATTCAGGCTTAATTACTATATCGAATGAGAAGACCATAACATCTTCTCCATATCCGTTATCTCTATCCCATCCAGAAGCAAGGGCTCCAATAACAACACCATTTTCTACAGCAACTTGACTTATATCTTTGTTTCTGCCAAAATTTATTTTCTCTTGTTTAAATATTTGTTCAGCTTGTTCAGCCTCTTCCCAATTTTCTTCGGGATAAACTTCTTTATAAGAAGCGTCATCTGCTTTAATTTTTTTATACCACATAATATTTAATTCTGGAAAATATCTGCAAATCCTTTTGATCTAAAGCTGCACACAGGATTCGAACCTGTTCCTCGACCTTAACATGGTGTTAACCTTCATCCTATCGACCAAATAGATTGCTCTATTTGATGTGTTATCGGCGAAGATGATTTTTCGCGCTCTACCATTGAGCTAATGCAGCAAAAGCGCCACTGAGGGGACTCGAACCCCCAACCTTCTGATAGACAATCAGTTGCTCTAGCCATTGAGCTACAGCGGCAAATTAGTTTTTACCCTACTTTGTTTGGAACAAAACTAATAAAATCCCGGTAGGCTTTCGGCTTACGCCAAGGGAGCATCTACAACCTTACTAAACTTATTTCCAGACAACCTTTTTTATTATGTAATATTTATTTTCAATAGAGGACACAAATGCGCTATCTATTTCTTTTAGTTCTAATTTCTTTATCAAACCTTTTTTACCTAAAGTTTCTTCTATATTAGCATTTTCATATCCTGGTTTCTTTTTCCAACCCATTCCCTCTTTAGCTTCACTCAATGTTTTATTTATTTCTTCTAATTGATATTTTTCAAAAATGACTGAAAGAAATGTTCTTATTATAATTCCGCTATCGTTTGTTTGAATAAGTAAAAGCGGGCGTCTAGTTTTTTCTTGAATTGTTAAACTAATTTTTGACATTATATCTCCATGTTTATAAATGATTGTTCATAAACATTGTAACATAACCACTTTACACAATCTGAAACGCGCCGTAGAGGATTTGAACCTATTTCTTCCGATTTGGAGGCGGACATCTTACCCGATAGACGAATCGGCGCATGTAAAAACTTGAAGTCGGGCAGACAGGAATCGAACCTGCAAAGACTTATTTGATGCGGGACGTTTACAGCGTCTTGAGCTCACCACCTGCTCAACTGCCCGAAAATATATATTCACTTGTCAAAGAAAACAGTTAACAAGTCAGAGCGACAGGATTCGAACCTGCGTACACCTTACGGATTCTTGGCCCCAAACCAAGTGACCAACCAAGCTGGCCCACGCTCTGATATTCAATTCTAAGTGGACCTGAGGAGATTCGAACTCCTAAGACTTCTCGGTGCAAACGAGATGCTTTACCTGGTAAGCTTCAAGCCCAAAATGTCAAACAAAAAACCCCGAAACTTTTAGTTTTCGGGGCTCTACTTTGCTTTTCTTTGTTTTTAGTCGATTTTAACCGTTTTCGACTTCCAACGCAGGTTTAGCAAATTTTGAGCCCCTACTGGTAGGGTAATTAGAACTATCGCATCCCTTATAACCGCGCATAGCGGCTGCTGGTTGCTGCGATGATCTATAATTTGTAAACCAATTCGTCATTGTCTTAACCTTTAAATCGTAGCCCCGATGGGCCTTCTCTTTCAGTATACGCCTGTTCTGTTTCACATTCCTTCTACTCATCGGAATTTTTCTGAGATAGAGATCAGTGATTCACGCAATTCAGTGGAAGAGTCCTAACTGATCCCGTTCAAGTGTCAGAAAAAGAGGGCCTAGTTTCTGACGGTTCGCTCTGAGAAATCAGTGGGAAGTGTCTGAGACTTCGTGTACAATATAGGATAATGGAACCAGGATGTCTTTATTTTCAAGACCACCTTTTAATACTGCTCTGTGTATAGGAGTAGAATAATTACTAAATATACCATTAATCGGATGTGATTTTTGTAAAGGTTTAGATTCTTTCCATGATATCTTTTCATTTGTATAATTTCCAGAATCCTGGAAGAATAGCGAATGGTCAAAAATTTCGCGAGAATGAACTTCTCCATCATGAATATGGGTTGTTGGAAAATATATTGTATGCGTAAATTCTTTTCTAGTTGGGAAAGTAAAAGATTTTGGATGTGTTTTTTCTCTTCTTTACTTAAGCATTTTCCAATCTCTAATACTACATATAAAGGTATTAGTAAAAGGCTATCAACTGCGTAAATCTGGAAAACGTTTGTGATATATACATATTCATTTGGTCCATCAACAAACAACATAATACTTATAATAAGTATGGGAAGAAGTAGGTATGTCGCTGCTTCAGATACAATAATAATAGTTTCCCAAAATGTTACGCTTTTTATCGATGAATCCATTCGAGTTTCAAGATTATTTAATATCATTATTTAATACCCTTTGGGCTCCCATTTCTTGATAATTTTCTTAGAAACAGAAATCATTTCTTTATCCGCAGGTCTGACTTTCCCATGTTCTCCGCTCGTAACGACTTTTCCAGAGACAATAAGTCTCGCTATTCTAATGGCTTCTTTTATATAAGATGGATGAGCGTTGTCGGGAATATTTGCAATATTAGAATATAGCTTCGAGAACGAACTGAAATATCTTTCTTCTCTGATGGCTATTTCCTGCTCTGTCTCAACTTTTTGAATCTCGATTTCTTTTTTGGGATTTGGGTTTAGAGATTGTAATGTCTCAGTGAGTTTATCTATTTCGTCTTTTTCTCTGATAAAAATATCTTTCTTAGCATTCCTTACGCTGTTAAGAACATACATTTTATCGCTAGAGTCTGATCTTACTGAAAGTCTATACAAAATTGAATGTCTAAATTTTCTTTTTTGGGAACCAGTTAATTGATTGAACTCAACAGCAGTTTGATAAAGAATATCAAACCATTCTTTGATTTTGGGATCAGCGCATATTGATTTAATCTTTTCTTTTATTTTTGGATTAACTTCATTTTCGGACTGAGAATATCCACAGAAAATAAATTCATCGACTCCATCACTGCCATATGAAATGAAACCGTCCTTGTTCCATTCCATTCCAGTTCCTATTCTGATTAAAATATGATCTACAACTTTACATTTTGTTTCAAAAATACTGTAATACTCATATTCAGGATCAGTTTTTAAATCAATCCATTCATCAAGGGTCATATTTTTCTTTGGAATTAATCCTGAACACTGATCATTGGGTATACCATTTGAAACGCCTACTCCCCAGGCTTCATATAATATATCAAGCTCTTCTTCAGAAAGAGTTGGCCAATCATTTTTTGGATCATCTAAGAAAATATATTTAGGATTATCTGTTTCATAGCCAGAACACCTGCAAGCAGAATGCGCAATATCATACATTAACAAACACCAAGCTAAATGCTTTGGTTTCTTAATAAGTTCATCAATATTTTTTTGAACAACCTTAATTATTTTATAAGGCAGTTTGGATGTTTTCATTTTGCTTACTTCTTTTTCGCATTAGATTTCTTTTTAGACTTAGTTTCAACTTCTTTGATTTTCTTTGGAAGAGCATTCCATCCATAAAGGCAAGATGCCTTATTCTCTTCTTTATATTCTTTCTGCGAAGATTCTTCATCCTCGATTTTAGCTTTTTTACACGCCTCAAGTTCCTTGGAAACTTCTGCTAAGAAAGATTCATCTTGCATATCTTTATCTTTCTTTAGAATTTCAAAAAGCGATTTATGTTGATGACTGTAGTGATATTTGCGACCACTCATGCGCAGAGCAACGAGAACTCTATTTCTCTTAAGATCAATTCCTTCAGAAGCAAGAAGTATTAAATGTTGTTTAACGATCCATTCTAAATTTTCGCCTTTTCTGCCTATAACTCTTATAATATCGTGATGCATATTACTTGTATGAAGCCACTCGTCAACAACATCTTCATATTTATCTTCATCAAATCTGTATTTATCCGCATAAAGAATATTGCAGATTTGATTTACAACATAACAAATTGTAAATTCTTTGTTGTTGTAAAGAATTGAAAAACAAGTCCCTTGTATGCTCGCGATTAAATCTGAAAATTCTTTTTTACTTGATAGATAATCATCATCATATCTTCTTAGGGCATAAACAATGTCCTCAGAAATTTTATAGATTGAACACACAGTAGAAATAGCGTTATCACCAAGTAGGCTTTCAATATTAAGCCTTTCTTTCAGGGGATGCCATTCTAGTTTAGAAAGATATAATTCATCCTTAGAAGGAATAACATCGCCTTCGCTGACCTCTGGGAGAGAAGAACAAACAGCAATAGACCAAAGATCTTCATTTTCGCTAAGTACTAAGTTACTACTTGAAGAGCCGATTAACCAATGAGCCCCATTGCTTGTTTTTCCCATTAAGGCAGGCCAAAGGCTATTGCAAAATTTTGCAAGGCGAAGAATTTTATTTTCATCAGGATAAGCATCACCAGCTTGTTTTTCAAGTTTTTCTGCTTTCTCTACCATTCCTCTAACGCCGTAGAGAATTTTGCGAGTTCGTTCTTGATTACTTAGTCCCATTTTTCTTTGTCCTGTACTTTTTTACAAAAGAAACATTAACGCCTTCGTATTCATGATTGTTATAACTTCTTCTTGCTAAAACCATATAGGCTTTCCATCCGTCTTTTTCTTTTAAGGCCTGTTGAAGAATTCCCCATTCTTTAATATTATCTTTATGATAGAGCATTTGTTTATGATAATTTTCTAAATCTTCAAGAGCAGCTTGTTTAGGCCTTCCGTCTGGAAGAGATTTAGCTTCTTTTTCTGTTAAAGAAGGTAAAACTGGTTCATCTTTTTCTGGATTATAATAGTAATGACAAGATTCATATCTTTCTTTAAGAATTTCTAAAAAGCAATCAACAAAATCATTTTCTGTTGTTACAATATATTGCGTATCTCCATATTTATTTTGTAAAGTAATTAATATATAATTTTCTTCATCAATTGCTTTGAGAATATTCTTTTTTGATGGACAGCTGTTCATTTTTGATTTCTTAAATTTTACCTGGTTTTACTGATATGTTCTTATCCCAAAAATAAACAGATGCTAGATATTCTGTTCTATTAATGGGAACTCCTGATCCACCTTCATTTATGCCAAGGGCATTTCGCATCATTGTGATAGGAGGGAGTGGCGGTTCAGTGAGATCCATTAATCGCAAAATATTGACGATTCCATAATCTGCATTTATTTTAGTACCCTCTTTGGCCATCTGATTTTTATCATAAACAATGACGCAAAGATATTTTGCTTTAAGATTAAGATGTTCTCCAGGAAAATATCGCATCAAAACTGGAAGCTCTGTTTCTCTTCTTGCTTCATACTCAGTTCGAATAAAAGGTTGAATTTCATCTGTGATTTCTATAATGCCAGATTGAGCATTTGTCCAGTTTTCGTAAAAGAATAAACGACAAAAAGGAGCGTATCCTGTCTTTTCAGCAACAGGAATTCTTCTGTTGATTTCTTTTTCGAATTTCTTTGGAGAAATTCCAGGAATTGCCGGTTTATGTTTTGTATCATCAAAATGACTAAGAGCAAATTTTGATAGAACAATTTTTGGACGAGTACATAAACGACAACCAGTATCTCGCCCTTCTTCTTCAGGGCCGCACTCTGGACATTCTGCTATCCCATATAAAATATTATGCCTCATGATTGAATCATAAGCATTGTCCGACATTAAAAATAATTTTTGAGATTTCTTTTTTTGCATAGATTATTTTCTAATTATTGCATTATACAAATCATGCAATTGACAATCATTAATTACGACGTTTTCAGGATACCAATCTTCTTCTTGAGATTTTAAATATTCTTTATCATCTGGGTGGGGCTTACAAACGAGATCAAAAGCAGGTATTCCTCCACAACCTCCATCTATTGTAACAAGAATACTATGCACTAGCCCTTCCATTTTATATCTGGAAGATTCATTTGGATTAACATTAGAGTTACCTTCTCCATTCCAATATCCGATCATAGCAATTATATGCTTGATGAACATTTCTCGCACTTCTTCAGCGGTATATTCTCGGGGAGGACCGGGAAGTTTTTTGCGTCCAAATGCCATGTAAATCTCCTAATTGCTACTAATTTTGTCTTGTAACGCAGATGCTAGAATAAGATTTTCCATTTCTAGAATTGCGTAATCTTTGTCTTTGAATTCCATGTCTAAATCTATTTCATGTTCTCCATAGATTGTTGGAATTTCTAATGGAATAGAAGCATGCTTACGAGCGTTCTTTTCGTTTGGAATACTTTCGCTGTAATGAAAGAGAGGCCTTGTTTTCCACGTATTGTAACATAAATTGAAAGATTCTTCTTCTGATAGCCCATTTGGATTGCATTTGTGGTGCAAGTAATCAAAAGTTATTGGTATGCTTACTATAGGATAGAATATATCAATTAAATTCCTGGCGTTCCATTGACCTTTATCCTCGACTTCTACAACTAATCTAGACTTAGAAGATTGGTCTAGTTTATCAAAATTATCTTTGAATCTTTTTGCAATATCTTCGAGATTGCCTTTAGATAGGTTTAGATGTATGTTTATTGGAGACTCATGAGGCATCTTGTTATCAGGGCTTAATAAATCCATAAACCAACCATGGTAATTAAGCTCTATAATTGTTTGTTTAACTGTTTTTTCGCTTTCGCTAGGAAGTACGTTAAACTGGTCTGGATGACAGGATAATCTAATTCCATTAAGAGCAGATATTTCCTTGCATTCAGCCAAGTATCTGTATATTTCAGTTTTATCTGGCAATTCATCGAATTTTATATCAAACTCAGGATGAGTCATGAGCGGGAAAATATCACTACTTACTCTGTAGTTCCATTTTTTCAAAGCGCATAAATCAATATTGTGCCTAATAACTTTAGCGTTATGTAGATAGATGGATGAAATTCTTTTAATTCTGTCTTCTTTTGGAAGAGAGGAGAAGATTTTCCAAGTTATAGTTTTAAATGATAAATCTTTAGATTTATTTATAAGGGATATACAACATAGTCCTGATTTAAATTTCATTTTGTTATCTCGTTATCAAAAAATGGAGAAAGAATGGTCTCATAGCCACGGTTCTGGTTTAAACTCTTCATTTCTCTAAGCCCGCTACCCGCCAGTGTTAAGCAGCTCACCCTTCTGGCTTACTTGCGGTTAGTCCCTCGGTAGTCCAAACGGGAATTACCCTCCTACCTTGTTAGCTGTGGACCCGTGAACTTCCTCATTAACTTCTTTTCGAGAAGCAACGCGAAGAGTCGGACCATTCTTTCTCCAGTAACGCATATAACAGTTATGATTACAAAAATAACGACTATCTGTTTGAGTATTAAATTCTGTTCCGCATCCTTTACATTCTCTATTTAAGTAGCTTTTTTCTATCGTTGTATCCCATTTATAAGCAAAACATTTCACCGGCGGGGGACCAATATATTTTAGAAATTCAAGAACCCTTTTATTTGGAATAAATATTCGATTCCTAGAATTTAAACTCGCACAAAATCCTAAATTATTCAATTTTTGAATAAGTAATTTGTTGTCATTTTTAAAAAATGCATCTGTACATAAAATTATTCCAGCATTGGTTTTTAGTGTTCCATCGCCAAGATACCAATGCAATAAGACTACAGGTGTTATTTCTATATTTTTTGGTATTATCTTGCGCTTTTTGTACCAAATTGCTCTTAATTTTGTAAAAGTTGGACTATTAGGACTCCTAATAGCAAATGATTTTTTACAAAAAAACCAACGCCCTTCTATACTTTGAAAGTTTTCCTTTTTAGAACTCTTATGTAATGGAATTTTTATTTCTTTCATCAAAAAATCAGAATATATTTCGTGTATAGAACAATGAGTAAAATAGTAATTTTTAGCACGTTTTGTTTTAGTTATACACCCATCTGATAATAAACAACCATAAATTACTTCTAATTGATATTCAGTTAAATCAAAAGTATTTTTACGCTCTATTGATTGTTTATAACAATTTGAACCACAAAATTTGTTTTTACCTTTTCTATCTATTCTTGCCAAGAATTTTTGATTACAATACTCGCATATGGATTCACTAAAATAGTTATTGCCATTAGTAAATATTCCAGGACTTGTTTCTCTAATATCTTTATACATTTTCCTCATGTTCCATTACTGGAATAATGCCGTGAATCGGACTTTCCTGTGTTTAATGTTTTAATTTTTACTTTGATTATCTATTGCATACAAGCGATGAATCAGTGGAGGAAATTGACTTCTTTTCATCAGGATAAACAGGTATGTTATTTTTTACTTTTTTAATAGCTGTTCTTCTTAACCTTGTTACTGTAGAAAGAGACATTTGCCATAACGGATGATTTGCTTGAATTATATTAGTTAACTGTTCAAGATTTAGTCCTAAGCCATATGGAGTTAGAAAATTATGGTACAAAATACTAATCTCTTTTTCATTAAAACCTAGACTCTTGTATATTTGTTTATTAGATACAATAGAATTTAATTTATCTTTATAATCTAAATTTATGGTTTCTTTTGTTTTTGAATTATTATAAATTGCCTCATCCAGAGATATAACTTTATTGAATTTTCTATTTGATCTGCGGCTATATCTGCGCAAGAAATTAACAGCTGATCGACAGAAATATGAACTAAATTTAAATCCCAATTCAGCATTGAATGCTCGAACAGTGTTCAAAAGAGAAATCGAACATTCGCTTCGATAATCTGAAATAGATACATCTTTTCTTTCATCAAATTCAGAATAACCGCAGACCATTAATACTATGCCCATATTAAGGGTTATGATCTTATCTTCGAGTTGAGATACAATTTTATGATATTTCAAAAGAAGTAAAATATCATCTTTATTTGCAATTTTATCTTTTAATTTGATTTGTTTTTGTCTGATTCGATATTTAAAATAATTGTATCTTAAAAATATCTGTTTTTCTTGTAATCGAGTCAGTTTGGGAACGCTTGCTTTATTCTCATTTGGAACAAATGAAAAAATGCGATTGATCCAATCTGCTGGCGGAGTATAATTTGGAAAAGGATCTGGAAAATGGGCTTTTGGATTAGAAAATCTTTCATTATGAATATATTTGTAATCTTTTTCTTTAAGTTTTTTAAGGAAAGAAATTTGCGAAGGATTAAGATCCATATTGCCGAGATGTCTAGAAAAACCTGGAATAGAAATTTTTTCTTTACGCATTTTTTCTCTCCGTTTCAATTAACAGGAAAGCACGCTAGCTTCTTTTTGGGAATACTAGCGTGCCGAACAGGAGGCCCGACCGTCTTTCTATGCGCATTTGCTTTCAGTGATTGGCTTGCGTTAGTATGGGCCTTGGCAATTGGAATGGAAATTTCAATTTATTTAACGTTATTCTGTTTTTGTTGAAATCTTTTTTACCAAAAACCTGCGGTATATTTATACCATCTAAATGATCTATTTCATGTTGAAAACATCTAGCTTCTAAATCTTTAACTGTTTTAGAAGAAATACTTCCATCTATATTTTGGTATCTTATCGTTATTTCTTGGTGCCTAGAAACAGAGCCTCTTATACCTGGAAAACTCAGACATCCTTCATCGCCGCTAATTCTATTGGAAGATTTTTCTATAATTTCTGGATTTATATATATAGAATGACTTTTTTCTTTAATTGATGGTTCATTTAAATTATTTTGACATACAAAAATTCTATATAGCAATCCAACTTGATTAGCGGCCAGGCCTATACCTGAATCGAATGATTTTAAAATAGTAATCATTCGTTCTGCGCATAATTTTGTATATTCATTAAAATCAATAACAGGAGAGGCTTTTGTAAAAAGCGCCTGGTTAGGACATTGAACAAGTTTCAAAGATTCAGGATTTGGATGAGATTCCATGAATTAGTTTTTCCCTATCGCAAAAAGAATAGTCAGCAGAAATTTCACATTGTACATCGAAAATGTATTGTCTTTTCTCTACACCAGCAACCATTTCATAGCGAGGGTCTTTTTCAGCTTTTCTTTTCGCAATAATATCATTAAAATCTAATCCTGATTTATTGTGTTCTGAAATTAAATCTTCTTGAATAGATTCTCTTGAATCCATAAATTCGCCAGTTACTCTATCTACTCTTGCCATTTTTTGTATAACCAGCAAAAATCTATTATCATCTTTTGTATTGAATTCAATTTCTAAAAAATTAATAGTATTAATAGGCATCAATTGCGGAGGAAAATTATTAAAACAGATCTTTCTTATAACGTTCGCTAATCTAGTATGAAATCTTTCTTCATTTAATTTTGAAACAATAACCTGTCTGAATAAAGTAAATTTTTCATCTTCGGCCTCAGCTTTAGCCATAGATTCTTTATCTTTTATATCAAAATCTTCTGAATATAATTTTTCGGTTATGTACTGAATTTTAGATAAAGATTCTTCTGTTGTTATATCAAATTTAAACCAAGTATTTGGCGAGGTAAATGATTTTATTTCTTTTTTATTTTTATCAACCATTTTTCCAGAGCTGATTTCGAAATCAACTTCTAAATTTTTGACATTAGCTTTTTTCTCAAAAGCTTCTATAATTTGATTAGCAGCATCTTCTGCTAATTGAGAACTTAATTCTGTATCCAAATTCATTCTTTATCCTTTTTAATATCAAATATACTTGCTAATGGATTTATAAGTAAGCTGGCTTTCTTTTGAAAATCCTGATGTTCATTACCAGAAAAACGTACCATATATGCCCTTACTTCTTCTGAGTCATTTCCATGCTTTTTTATAAGATCAGCTAATATGCCAATAGATGGTTTATGATCTTTATTCGAAGTTTTATACATCATTATTTGTTTCCTTTTATACAGGGCTTTTTATAAGATATAGTAAGCCCCGAAGATGTTTTTTCTATTTTATTTAAACTATCTATGGCATCAATAGAACCTTGCATGTATCCTTGTCTGTAAGATTCATTTTCGGTATTCTTCTTTTTGTTATAAGATCCTATGCTTGTTAAGACTGCTATAGTACATAATCCAGCAATAATAACAATTATGATTGACATATTAAGCCATCGCATAGGTTTTCGCTTTTTAGAACAGCATATATTTTGTTCGTTATATGAATCCATGTCTGAGCCCTTTCGTCTTCATTATCGCAATTTGTATATATATTATACATATCGTATGATTGATTTGCTATATTAACGTTTTTTCTAATAGAATTAAAATTGATTTTTTTAATCTGTTCACAATTGTTTTTCATTTTTAATGCAATATTTCTATTATCGGATGGAAATAAAAAAGATATAAAACCGTAGTTTTGATATTTTTGCAATTCTTCAAAATATATCTCAAAAGTCATAAAAGGAAGCTTGTAGTTTGGATTTTTAAATTCCAATTTACGGCCATTGAGCGGGTCTATAAGAAGAATTCCGTCTGTCTTAATCTTCTTTTCTTCGGTTTTCAAATAATTCCAAAAATCTTTTGATTGATCTCTAGAATAATTAAAACCTTCATATCCGCCAATAAAATGACCTCCGCTTTTCGAAATAAGCAAAGATAGAGCGATTAAATATGAATCAATCAAATTGAATCTTATTTGGGAAATTTGAGAAATTTCATAATTTTGATCGCGCACAAATTGATAATATTTACATTTGTTTGCGGAAACTAATGTTCTAAACAAGTTTTGTTTATAATCAGAAATTCTTACTGATATTAAATCCACTTTTGATTCTCCAAACCTAATATCGACGTTTTAAACCATATTTCACGAATTCAAAGGTTTTTTTATGTTTTTATCCGAAAATAGCGGTATGAGTTGGTATAAAATTGCAAAATCTGATGAATCATCTTTCGGTATGAAACGAGAGTTTTCTGGCCTTGTTGTTAATATAGAAAATCCTGCTGGAACAGAAAGGGTTGGAGTTAACAACAAGGGCAAAGAATGGCGAACTAAAATGTTGTATGACTATGGTTTTATATACTCCGTAAAAGGCACCGATGGCGATGCGTTGGATGTTTATCTTGGACCTGATCAAGAAGCTGAAAAAGTTTATATTGTTCATCAAAATGATCCCGAAACTGGTGAATATGATGAAGATAAGTGTATGTGCGGTTTCTCTAGTGCCGAAGAAGCAAAAGAAGTTTATCTCAAGCATTATGACACTCCAAAATTTTTTGGCTCTATGAGCGAAGTGCCTTTTGAAGAATTCAAAGATTTGGTTGAAAATGGAAAAAGAGAAAAAATCAATTGGAAAAAACGAGGGATTAAAGCTTCTGCTGTTAATGGAAAAATTGTGACAGCCAGTTTGCAACAAGAGAGTTGGGAAAAAACTTATGGAGATTACCAGCGGTGGGTAATAGATATGTACGAAGTTAAAGTTTTCTTAACGAAGTCTCATAAATTTGCTTCTATTTCTCTTAATGTATGGAATTGGCACAATGGATTAATGGTTTTTCAAGATTTTTGGAAATATGATTTAAAAGAATACGAAAAATCAAAATCTACATTTAAGAAAATAGTTAAGGCCTGCTCTGATGCCTACGAAGACTTTGTAAAAGGAGACTTCCAAACTGCTCCTAATTCTATGTTTTATTCCTATATAAGAAATAGTACCTGGGATATAGATAGGGAACATCTTGCTCAATCAAATATACCTCATATAAATTACGCTCGCCAAAAAGCAACTTATGAAAAAGATTGGCGATCTACTCTTTATGGAAACAGATACCCTAAAGAATCAACAACAGGATTTTAAATAAAAAAAGACCAAGAAATTCTTGGTCTTTAATTAAATTCGGATAAAAATCCGGATATTAATTCTTTTTCTTAAAAAGACTTGTTATTTTGTTCCAAACGTTTAAAAACCAATCTCTTACAGCTGTTAATCTTTCAGGCTTTTTAGCCGCCCAAATAGAAAATGCAGCAACGCATACAACTGCCCCGATAATAGCCCCAATCATGAATCCCATATTAATTTCCTTTCTTGATTAAAATCTCTAAAATACTATTTCGACTATTGTTTAGATTTTCCTCTTTTCTTAATTATCGGCTTATTGGTATCGGTTCGCAATACAAAATTTCCACTTTTACTTCTAGTATTGTCGGGCTCCCATCTAAGGATATGCCCTCTTTCTATAAGTCTTCTTCCATATGGAGTGGACCCGCCGTTTCTTGTTAAAGTCTTAATGTTTGTTTCTATTCTTTTGCGCCAAGAATTGGCCTCTTTTTCAATCACGGAGCCGCTTTTAGCAACTCTAACGCTATTTTTATTCTTGAATTTTTCCCATTTAATAGGATCTCTATCTTCTAATAATTCAGCAACTTTATCTATAAAATCGTTAAGAGAAATCGGTTGATCATGATACAAGTATCCTATTTTAATGATAGCCCAATAACAAGAACCAGATTGAGCAGGTATTACATATACTTTATCCCCATCCTCAACTGTGTCAAGAGTTTCTTCATTTTTAGTTAGAAATGAAAAATTTCTAGCTTTCGTTTCATTAACTACATTATCACTCATTAGACATTTCCTTTATAAAAAAATTGATTCAAATTCACAGTTGATGCAAAAACGTGTTTATCGCCAATAAGACATTGAACAAAGACGACATTCATATGTGTCGGTCGCAAATCTTTAAAGGCGAGAAAGCCCTGCACCGTATTTTGCCACGATAAAAAATTCACTTCGGACAAAATGTCGTTTTTCTTTGTGAAATAAAAATATCGATATCTTTTAAAAAAGGAAATAAAATGGATGAATCAAAAACTTTAAATCAATACCTGTGTCAAGCTTATTTTTCAGAAATATCTGCTGCCATCAATTATTTGTCAATTTTCAATAATTGTAGCGGCTTAAAGAGAGAATACCTGGCAAGCATCTTTAAAGATGAAGCAGCAGAAGAGTTTGGACATGCCGCTAAAATCGCTGACAGAATGAAAATAAAAGGTTTTACAGTACCAGGATTAAGCGAATTCAATTTGGCAACCCAGGGTGCCATTCAAATAGAATCAATGATGACAACTAATGCTATTTTAAGTTATCTCATTGTTGATGAAATAGAAGTAATAAAAATTTATAAATCTATTATAGATTTAACAAAAGACACTGATCCTGGTACGGCAGACCTTGCAACTCAATTGTTAATAGATGAAGAAGAGCATCTTAGTAAACTCCAACACTTAATTGGCGATTAAATAAACATATAAGGAAATACCTTGAATATTGAATTTCTAGAGAAGAATCCAACCGAACAAGAAGTTGTAAAATGGATACAAAAAAAGAAAAATATACTTGTATCTGGCAGGCCAGGTATTGGTAAAACGTCAATATTTGTAAAAGGACTTGAAAAAGCCCTTGGCTATAAAGACGAGAATGGAACATTCCATAAAGGTATTATGGGTAAAGATTTTCTTTATTTTAGTTGCCCAACTCTAGATACATATGTTGATTTTTCAGGTATCCCCAAAGAAGCAGAAACTGTTATCGATGGAAAAACATATAAATATGTTGATATTGTAAGACCCAAAAATTTCGTATTTAATAATGTTAGAGCTATTATTTTGGATGAATACAATAGATCTAATAGAAGTACAAGAAATGCTACAATGGAGATTATTCAATTTAGAACATTGAATGGAAATCCATTTCCAGATCTTACTAGCATTATTGCAACTGCTAATATAGAAGAAGAAAATGATAAAATGTCATACGATGTTGAGCCTATTGATGATGGCCAAATAGATAGATTTCATATTCGTATTAAAATGCCATATAAACCGAATAGAGAATATTTTACTGCTAAATATGGAAAAAAAATTGCAGATTCAGCTATATCTTATTGGGAGTCTTTGGGTAGTGAAGATCTAAAACTTAAGGTAACTCCTCGTAGATTAGAAATGGCTATTGAAGCATATAGAGATGATATAGATTTAGATTTAATTATTCCAATAGGATGCAATCCTTCTGCTCTTTTGCACGCAATTAGCAACGGAATACCAGAAGATACATTGAGAGAATTTTTAAGTAATAACAATAAAGAAGGCGCTAGAAAATTCCTATCTCATGATTCTAATTTCAATTCTATTAAACCATTAATACTTAACCTTGACGAAAGCGAATTAAGACATTTTGTTTTGCCTCTTATTGAGCAAGAGAAATTGACTTCAATTATTTCAAATAGCGCTGATATTAGAAATGAGATTAAATCTAAAAGCACCAATGTTCCTGAATACATGGAGATAATAAAGATTTTATCTAAATCTTCTCCAAATGCTAGATTCAGAAAAGAAATGTCTGATTTTCTTGATAGCCTAAATCAAGTTTCATCTAATGAACCAATTATAATATCTGACACCAATCATGTTATAACCGATTCTTATAGAAATATATTAGAACAAGATATTTTAATAGATTCTCCAATAAGTTTAAATAAATATAACCCAGCCAAATTAGAACCTTTAGGAAAAGATGTTGATACTGAAATATTGGCTATATCAGAATTGCAAAAACAATCAACAAATAGTTTCTTTAGACGAGAGATGATTGATAGATTAAGTAATCTTTTAGGAAGTAAAGATTGCATAAGTATGTCAGAATCCCAAATGTCTAAATGTATATCATTTTTAGAATTTTTTGCGCAAAAAACCGGCGTAAAATTACTTCTTAACACCGCTGGCTTTATAATATCTTTCAATAGCGTTGTTATATATCTTATAAATTCAAGATATACAAAATCTAATATAATAAATATACTTCCGAATTGCATGAATAAATGCTTTAATGAAAGTTATGAATATACAGATGAAGATAAAAACAATCTAAAAAGATTAGTGATTAGTAGATCTCAAAGTCCTAAAATTAATAAAGTAGTAGAAGAGGAAGATTTTGAAGCATCTCTATCAAATATGAAATTATGAAATCTAATAGAAATGAATTTACTGACGAAGGTTTATCTGATAAAGAAGTACAAGACTTACTCGATCAGGATATAAAAGAAAAATATTATGAACTCTCTTTTACCATGAAAGAGTTTCATGGTATCTTTTATAAGATGTGGTCTATTGGACATCCTCGATTTTCATTTGAACAAAAAACAGCGGCTGTCGGATGGGACGATGACGGACAACATAATTATTTTGTATTTAATCCTATTTTTTGGCAAAAATTAGATGATTATACTAGATGCTTTATATTATGCCATGAAACGCTGCATGTCTTATTAGAACATGGTATTAGAGGTAAAAGCCTAAAACATGGAAAGATAATAAATTATGCAATGGATGTTGTTATTAATCATATGTTAATAACAAAATTTGGTTTCAATAGAAAAATCATAAACTTAAAATGTCTTGTGGATGGATTAGTTGATTCTAATGGACAGCCTATATCTCATGTAAATGAGAATGGAGAAGATACAACCTTATGCTGGATGGATACTATTTTTCCTAATAGAAACGATGTCGAGAGAGGTAAGTCCTTTGAATATTATTATGATTTCTTACAAAAAAATGCTATTGAAATTAATGGTAAGTTGATTTTAATGGGGTCTAATGGAATTGCGCAAGAAATAGATGACCATACACTAGACGACCATGATGGATTGGATAAATTTGATGAACAGTCTAATGACATTATAATAGACGTACTTAACCAATTAAGCGATGAAGAAAAAGAAGATTTTATCAAAAAGATAGAAAAAACAGAAGACTTTAAAAAGATAAGAGAAAATAGCTTAGCTGGGGATATACCGGGCTCTCTCAAATACGTTCCTCGTAAATTAAAAATAAACCCAAAGAAAAAATGGGAAACTGTAATAAAAAGCAGGATGAATGCTTTTAAAACAAAAGAAGATGTTAATTCCCAATGGGCGATAAGGAATAGAAGGTACTCAGAGATATCCAAAGATTTGTTTTTATCTAGCGATTTAAAAACAACAAAAAGAAAAGAAGATAAGTATAATATTATGTTTTTTCTTGATGTGAGCGGTTCTTGTTGGGGATTAAAAGACAGATTTTTTAATGCAGCAAAATCTTTACCAAAAGATAGATTTAACGTATTTGGCTTTATTTTTGATACCCAAGTCCATGATATCGATTTTAAAAATCCAATTATTACAGGCGGAGGAGGAACTTCATTTAAGTGTTTAGAGAAAAAAGTACAAAGTCTTATTACTGCCAAAAAAATACTTAAATATCCTGAAGCCTGCTTTGTTATAACAGATGGTTATGGAGATGCTATAAAGCCAGAATATCCCGAAAATTGGTACTTTTTTCTGTCTTCTAATTATAAAAAGTATATACCCACAAATAGTCATGCCTTTATGTTATCTGATTATGAATAAAAATAAAAGGAAATTAAACCATTTTTTGGTAAATAATCCTGCGAGATAGTTCGCGAGGAATTTACTATGTCTGGTTCTCTTGATCAGGTAATTATAAGCATTCTTGATAGGATGATTGATGAACACTCTAGGACTACTGAAGCCTTGGTTGCTCTTCGTTCAGCTATAAATGAGCAAAGAAATGATATAGGCGATTTTCTCAAAAAATTTAACGATGACTTCGAAATTGACATTAAAGAGCATATAAATAATCAGGGCAAAGAGCTTATCGCTCTTCTTAATGAAATTAGAAAAGCACAAGAAACAGAAGAGGAAAAAAGAAAAAGAATAGAACACTACAATCATAGTAGCGTCTTCTTTAAAAGACTTAATAATAAGAAAAGAAATATAGGTATAATATCTGCTGTTATTTCTGGTATTATGCTTTTTATTGGAGGATCTATTTCTATCTACAAAGAACTTGATGCTATTAAAAAACAAAAGATAGAAATAAACAAACTACTTGAATCTAATAGTAAACAAAATCCGCCAATCGACAATAAGAAAAATCCCAAATAATGGAGAGAATAATGAACCAGTCTCATACTGTAAAGATATTAGTACTTGATGAAGACAAGTCTTTTGTTGAGTCTTTTTCAAAAGAAATAAAAAAATGTTCTCGGGGAGCTAAATGCGAAGTTTTTTCATCCTTAAATGACTCTAAACACTATGACCTTTACATCTGTAGTTTAACAAATGATCTAACAAGCAATATAGAAGATATCCTCAAAAAAGATAGAAGCGCTCCTATTTTCTTATCATTAACTAATTGCCATAAAAATACCCTTAAGAAATTAATAACAAAAAACATATCTGGCATTATTAATAAAATTAATCTTGATATATCTCCAATACTAGAAGAAATTAGAAAAATAGATGAGACTTACGCCAAAGTTGGAAGTCTTGTCCAAAAACTTAATTCTCTTAAAACTCTTAGAGAAGCCGTGTAATCGCACAGCCATTGACGATCTAGTACATATGGCTACTAAATCATTTTGTAAAGAGCTTCATTCGCTAAACGATATGAGAGGCAAATCTGCTGCTCGTTTATTTCTTTTGTCTTTAGAAGGAGTAAAAGAAGCTACGATTATTCAAGAAGATATAAAAAGTTCTAAATACAGAGATATAGATGTAACGATTGATAATAATCTTACATTTGGAGTTGAAGTTCTTATAAAGAAGTGTTGGAAAACTAATAAAAAGTTTCCTTATTCTACAATAGATATAGAAGCTAGAAAGCTTAAAAAACAATATGATAATGTTAAGTATTTTATTGTATTGTCTGATGATCTTCTAAGTTGTATGATGATTCCAGGTAAGGTATTTAGAAAATCACCTTTCAAAATCAAAAATACTAAATACACTGTAAATGAAGAATTCATTTCAATCAATATAGAAAAATCATACGCAAGAGGCGAATTAAGTCTTTTCAAGATGAATAAATATGGCAAATGGTCGCCTATGACTAATAAGGAATTATTCAGCAATGGCAGAAGCAATAGTTAAAAGAGTCGGCGGTAAAACAAAAATACGCTCTTGGTTGAAATCTAAATTCCCTAGTCATTCTATTTTTAATGACTGCTTTGGAGGCTCAGGCGCTGTTGTTTCCTATATGCCCAAAGCTAATGGTTCAAAATATCGTAAAGTCTACAATGATCAAGATAATCATGTTAGCAACTTTTTTAAAATACTAAGAGATGAGCCTCAGAATTTAGCTCAAGCAATATCTTTATCTCCGTATTCAAGAAAAGACTTTGATGATGCTCATAATTTTATTCGAGACAAAGAGAATAAACCTTGGCTTAAGGTTTCCGAATTAGAATGGGCCAGACAATTTCTTATATATAATAGACAATCTATTTTTGGAAAAGAAGATAGCCATTGGTGCATAGCTAGAAACGGGGAGAATATATGTATTACTTGGCATTATCTTCCTAAAGATATAATTGCTATGGCAGAATGTTTCAAAGAAACATATATAGAATGCCTTGATTATCAGGAGGTTATTAAAAAATGGGATTCGCCAGAAACCTTAACATATATGGATCCTCCTTATGAAGGGGTAGAAAAGGATTTTTACCAGGTTAATAAAGAATCAGGATTTAATCATGAAGAAATGAGAAAATTCATAGATTCTATTAAAGGAAGCGTAGCTGTTAGTTATTATGATAGTAAATATATACGAGATTTATATAGCGGATTTGAATTTCATGAATTAAAAGTTAAGAAAAATATGCAAACTAAAGAAATAAAAGATGATGCTACAGAAATTCTTATAATAAGAAAAAGCGATTGGGCTAAAAACAGAGAAAGTACTAAGGATATATTTGAATGATATCTTCAATTTATTATTATCATGATTTATCTGATATATATACTTCAGTTGTTAGAAATTTGAATATAAAAGATGAATCGTTTTTTAATTCTGTTAAAAATTTTATTGAATTAGGAGATGGATATCAAGATATAAAAATCAATTTCGTTACTCCGTTATACGAATTATATAAACAGACTAATAAAAAAGAAATAACAACATTATTGCCGCCGGTAAGAAAACTTAATGACCACTTAATAAAAGTTACTCAGGCGAGAAATCTTGATGAATATTTTAGCGAAACTGGAACATCCGTTTCGCCAGAATGGGCATATTTATGCCGCCTTACTGGGTATGAAGTAAGCGAAGAATATATTTCATAGATAAAATTCTTTATCATCTATTATGACTCTTAATTTGTCTATGCCGCCTGTGCATGGATAGTATCTATCTATTTTAATTTGTCCATCATGGATTCGTCTATGGCAATTAGAACACGCAACTAAACAGTTGTGTTTGTGATACTTTCCAAGGTTCTTCCCTTCGATAATTCTGTGTATATCTAGGAGAGCATAGTCAGATTCTCCGCAAAATAAACATTTACCGGCAGATAGTTTAAATATTTTCTTATTTATGAGTTTAACGCGTTTAGCCATTAAGAAAAGGTATCGACATATATGAATAAATTGAATCAAGCACGAGTGTATCTTTCTGGACCAATAGACTACGCCCCAGATCTTGGGCGCGGTTGGAGGGATGAGTTTATTAAACAATCCAAGAGTTTAAATCTCAAGATAATAAATCCTTGCGATAAACCCCTGCCATGTGAGCATGAGATAAAAGGCGAGCATAGATTTGTAGAGATATTTAGAAAAAATAAAGATTGGAAAAATCTACAATCTTTTGTAAAAACCTTTAGAAGACAAGATCTGCGATTTACAGATATAGCTGATTTCTTAGTTATCTATGTAAATAAAGAAATTCACATGTGTGGTTCTTACGATGAACTTTTTGTTGCCGAAAGGCAGAAGAAACCAATTTTTTGTATTGTAGAAGGCGGGATCGAGTGCCTTCCTACTTGGCTTTTTGGGGTCTTTAAAATAGAAAATATTTTTAATTCCGTTAGCGAGTGCGTTGCTCATCTTAATATACTTAATAAACAAGAAGTTTTGGATTCCTCATGGGTTTTAATAGGTCAATATTTATAATATGCTTGAACGAACTAAATGGACAGAAGACAAAATACAATTGTTATGCGATCTTAAAAAATCCCATACAGATTGGTTAACTATTAGTGAAAAACTTCAGTTTTCTGTAGATAAATGTAAGTCTTACTTTTATAAAATAAGAAAAAAATACAATCTTCCTTATAATCTTGACAAATATAATGCTGAAGAAATAAAACTTTATTACAAAGAATATGGACACAGGAAAACCCTTAAAAAATATGGCACTTATGCAGTAAAATTTATTCAAAAGCATCATAATCACCACTGCAATTTACATTCCATAGTAGAAAATAATGTATCCGATTTTTTAAAAACTCCAGATTTTTACTATTTTGCTGGATTAGTTGCAGCTGATGGAAATGTTATATGTGAAAAAAGAAATTGCGTTAGAATAGGACTAAAAATATCTGATGTGGGACTGCTAGAAATAATAAAAAGCAAAATAGGTGGTACTATATATTTTCGACCCGATGGCACTGCTGCCGAGTGGTCTATACACGATAAAAAATTACTGGAGAAAATGTTATTATTTAATATTTGCCCTAATAAAAGCTTAAAACTTTTGCCTCCGAATAGTAATCTTTTTCCAACCAATAAATCACTCATTGATTTTATAAGAGGATATTTCGATGGAGATGGGTGTGTAAGTATGTCATATAATAAAATGAATAAAAAAGGAGAATACCCAGTAAAGCCATTTTTGGGATTTTATGGTACAGAAAAATTTTTAAATTGGATAATGATCTGTCTAAACCATTTATTTGGGACTAAAACTAGATCAACATCTCGATCTAAATCAATTAGATCTCTCAATTATGGTGCTGTATTAGAATGGGATGTAATACTAAACGGTTTTTACTCTTTAGGAGAAAGTGATATATTTCTTGACAGAAAGAAAAAAATGTATCTTCAAATTAGAAATCTGCTTCCGAAATTAAAAAAGGATAAAATAAATGAATGAGTTAACATTTGATCAAGTTCGTAATGCTAATACAATGCGATGTAATAAAGCTTTTCATATGGTTGAAGAGTGGAGCCCGAGCGACTGGGGCAATGCTCTTGCCGGAGAATTTGGCGAAGTAGCGCAAGAAATTTTAGAAATTAATAATCTTTATATTTCCTTTTTCTCTAAATTAAGAGCATGCGATACTATTAAAAAACTTCTTAGGGACACTCAAAATAGCGAAAAACAGAAAGATCTTCTAATAAAATTAGGCAAAGAACTTGCTGATGTCGTTTTATATTCTGATTTATTAGCAGGTAGACTCGGTATTAATCTTGGCGAAGCAGTTAGAGAAAAATTTAATGAAGTATCTATTAAAAGAAATAGCGACGTTAGACTCTAATTAAGGATATACAATGGATATGTTTGATGAAAAAATATCAATAAAAGATATGTTTTATTTACACGTTCTTCCAAAAATGAAGACTCTTTCTCCTGATAAGTTTAGTGAATATACATGGGAGCATTTTGGAAACATTTCTCGCACGAAAAATGGCTTAGATAATCGCAGGAGGAAAGACAAGAATTTTCTTTCTTGCGGAGAAAAAATTAAACAATTAACAAACAAAACCCAAAATAGTTGGAAAAGCAAGAGTTTTGAGCAAAATGTTCATGAATTGGCTTTAGCAATTATAAATTATACAATTAATGAAACAAAATCAAAGAAAGTATTGAAAAAGAAATCTGCTGAAGAAATAGATAATCGGGAAGAAATATATATAGGACCAGATGGATCGGAAATAGTTATTTCCAAGTGAAGCAAAACTCTGATAGATTTATTCTTCAAGGAGATAATTATGAGTAATTCAGATTTAGATATAGGCTGCAAAGCAGCTACAATTGAACCAGAAGGTGCTTTTAAATTTACAGTTAAAATGTCAGGAATAGATTTATCTCAAATCATGGATGACATAGGTATGGATAATTTTCTGGAACATTTTGGTTGGCGTGAAATTCTTGATGAAATCGGTAAAGATAAAGCTAAAGGGCATTTTGATCTAAATGAAGATCGAAACTAATCAATTTTTTTCATCAGAAGGAATAATTGAATTAAGTCCACCGGATAATAAACCTGGATGGACTATCGTATCTGTCTGTCCAGAATTAGCCAGGTATTATTCGTATTTTTTGCGAAGAAAACTTGCGCCGCCCGCACGAGGCCCACACATAACTTTTACTGCTGGTGAAAAAGAATCTGTTTCTTTTGATTTTTCACGTCTTGACAGATATAAAGGTGTGAAAATCCAGTTTAAATACAATAATCTCATATGGACTAATGGCCAAGCATTTTGGTTAGATTGCTGGTCAAATGATCTTGATGAAATTAGAGAAGAACTTGGATTATTACCAAGAAGGTTGCATTTGACAATAGGTAATATTAAAAATGAAATTAAACGGTAAAAAAATAATATCTCATTTATTAGAATATTGGCCTTTTTATCTATTAGGCACTCTATTTTTGGTTGGTCTTGCAGGTAGACTATTTAATCTTATACCTGAAGGATAACAATGAAAAGAGATGCAAAAGAACTAAAATCCATAATGGAACAGGCTTATCTCATTTATTATCTAACGCTATTGGATCCTAATCATTATTATAAAGCCATACAGTCAAGAATAAATCATCCATTAATCGGCGATACGATAATGGAAATAACAACATTTTTTCCGCACTTAAAATCAAATAATTTCCGCGGTTTAGGATATTATGAAGACAGGCTATATGATACGGAAAGCGAAATACATCCCTCTGAGCAAGATTGGAAATATAACTATTTATGGCGCATTCGGCGACTTGATGACCCCTCAATACATGAAAATTGGAGAAATGCCTGGTTTATTAAAGTTATGAATCTTGATGAAATGCTTCGCTTTAAAGACTATGGAGACAGCGGAAGAAGCCATATGTTTCCTGAATATCAGTATGATCCTTCAAATGAGAACACTTGGTGGTGGATTAAAAAATCAGAAGAAGAAAAGCAAAGAATACTCAAAAGGACATTAAATGAAACAAAAGAAAGCAAAACCTAAGAAAATAAATGCATCAATTCAAAAGCCTGGTTTATACAGAAGAAATTGAATAAATATTTATGAAATATCTCAAAGTAATTGAACATAAAGATTGTGTTTGTCATGTATATGAGCCTCATGATGCTACTTCTTGGATTGAGCAAAGAAAGAAAGCAAAACGAAGTAATATTTGTTCAGCATCTGGAGAACATTTAGATGACGAATCAGGATTTTATTTGTTTATAACTTCCATTAATAGGCCCATGTCCTTCCCGAATTGTCATGTCAATAAAAAGTATATAGATATCGTGGGCTTCGAAGATTGCATAGAAAAACTATGCGATATCTATGGTAAGTTCCTTGAGTATAGAAGTTTAGTTAAGAAACATTTTCCAGATTCATTAAGCGATCATTTATGAAAAAAGAAATCAAAAAAGGCGAATACTGGATAGTAAATTATAAAATTAAAAACAAAAATAGGTCTTATTCAGGTCCTGTTCTTGTTATGGACGATATTTTTTCAAAAGAACGATGTCCTGAGTTTTCTTGTTTTATAGCAGATGATATACCTCAAATTTATGTAAATCATTTTTCTGGATCTTGTTTTTATAAGAAAGACTTTGTTCGAAAAACATCTGAAAAAGAATTTTTGAAACGCAGAAAAAAGTTTCTTAATTCTATAGTAAAGCAAATAGATAAAAATCTTGAAAGAATTTCATAATTATGGCAGAGATAAAGCAATATAGAAGAGTAAATATTTTTGCAGGACCAGGAGCTGGCAAAACATCATTAACAGCTTATTTGTTTTCTCAATTTAAGAAAATTGTTGTTGAAAATGATCTTCAATTACAAATTGAACAAGTAAGCGAATATGTTAAACAGTGGGCGTGGGAAGGACGAAAGCCAGTTAGCTTGGATCAATGGTTTATATTTGCTAATCAACATAGACTTGAAGAGGTTCCGTTAAGAAGCGGCGTAGATATTATTTTTACAGATTCCCCAATTATGCTTAATGCTTTTTATGCTCAAAAAAATAATATACCAGGCGCTAATAGTCTATTGGAATTAGCAAAAACTTTTGAATCTTTTTATCCATCGATAAATATTTTCTTAGATAGAAAAGATAGAACTTATATATCTAAAGGAAGATACGAAACAGAAGATCAGGCCAAAAGTATGGATGATTATATTAGGAAATCACTTGATATAATTGTTGGATCTGATAATTATAAAATTATAGAATATAATAAATATAACGATATCATGAGATATATAATTTCTCAATTAAATATGCCGGCATTAACAAATGCCTATTCATTGGAATTTGGGGAAAGAAAATCGCCTGACAAATACGGTGCAGACGCAAGGAGTAAGGCTGATTCCCTAGACTTCGGAGGTAGTGATTTCTGTGGCTAATCCATACATACATTCCAAATCGTCAGCTAAAAAATGGGGAGGCAAATGGGAAGATTATATATCTATCCATGAATTTATGGATTCAACTAAAGCTGCTTATCCAAATAATGCTCATAGAGCAATACTTCATACCTCATTTGCTTGTTCTTCTATAATTCCTCGCGTTTTCGGCACTGTTATAACGAATAGCGATGGTCGAGAAATATCTACGAAAGATATTGCAGAATTGCATGTTCTCGAAGATAATAGAATGAGATTTATACCAACTATTCAAGATTATTTAGAAAACATAGAACTTAAACCTTGGATGAATGGCGGACTTGGCGAAGGCCCGCCATCGGCAAGGCCTGTAGAAAATATTAGTAAACAAGATTTAAAAAACTTCAGTGCAGATTAATAAAAGGAAACAAGTTATGAAATATTTAGTAGTCCCAGTTTCTTACAATTATCATTGGTATAACGATAGTACGGAATGTTTTGAGGATTATAATTTTGCGAGCGCCAAAATATTCTCTTCGAAGGATAAGGCTGAATCCTTCGTTCAAAAAGATCTTAGATCCTCCCTTAAGAAAGGCGAAACTCTTGCCGATTTTGTTTCGGGGGAAGATTTTTACGAATATAATTTTAATGAATCTGAGTTTAAGAAAATTATAGAACCACATTATAAACCTATAGAAAACTACAGAGGCGAAATGCTCTCTCTATCTGATTTACGAGCTTGGGAAATCGGACAAATTAGTTTTGAAGAATACCCGCAAGAAGTAATCGAAGAGATAGTGCAATTCTTGATAAAATTCAATATAATGCCATATAAAATACATAAAATTGAGGAAGTTGTATGAAAAACAAAGTGATAAATTGGGAATTTTTCGCGAAGAAAAACGGCGATCCAGAATATGTCATTTTACCAACTATTGCAGTTATAACGCATAAATCGGATAGCAAACCAGAGTTACCTATTGAAGGTAAGGGATATATGATAGGCTTATTTTGGTTTCGTTATGGTATTGGCATTATAATAACAACAACCAAGTTAGTTGAAATTAAAAGTTTTAGTTCTGATGGAATAAAGCTAGGAGAATAAATTTGATAAATCTTGTATTTGATGTAATGAGAAATATAGATATTAAAATACGAGAAAAGCTTGGAATAATAGAATCAAATAGAAACAATGACTATAAAAGATTAGATGAAGACCTCTATTATATTTATATGTGTTATCTTGTTTCTAAAAGATCTCATGATTCTCAAACTCAATGCGGCTGTGTTTTAGTTAAAAATGGTATTCCTATCATGATGGGATATAATGGGTTTCTTAGAGGATCAGATGATAATTCTCTTCCTAATTTAAGGCCTGCTAAATATGCCTTTATTGTTCATTCAGAAGCTAATGCTATTATCAATGCTGCTCGGGTAGGAATTAGCGTAGAGGGTGCCACGGCGTACATTACCGGAGTTCCATGTCCTGAATGCGCAAAGAAATTAATCCAAGCAGATATTAAAGATTGGGTATACGCAAAATCTAAAAACGAACACAGTACAGCTGCTCAAGAAGCAGATTTTTTGAATTTTTTAATCAAATCGTATCAGGTAAAAGTTAGAATCGTAGAAATAGATCAAAGAAAAATTGATTTAATCAAAAGTTTATGAACAGAATTAAATGTTCGAAAATCATTCATCCAAGTGAGACTTGTTCTCTGTAGAATAGTTGTATGAAATACATAAATATTGATGATTATGAAAAGCCTGATGGTTCTATTGATTGGGAAAAATACCGTAAAGCCCAATTAGATAATGGTGAAATTTGCAGTAAATGCA
>JACCDT010286087.1_pt1 | contig 32876 bp, 39 predicted proteins | sample 7446291 | NCBI WGS metagenome assembly JACCDT01 (sample SAMN15323446, study PRJNA562643) | freshwater metagenome | isolation source: river surface water | place: USA:Blue River Watershed | collected 2017-08-17
AAAATTTATAGATTATGGTACAGACAAAAAAGATTCAAAAATGTGCATTCACAAAGTCTTGGAATGCCCCAGATGGTAACACCATCTATTATCATGAAGTATTGTTCAACGGAGATGAACAACCTTATGTTTATGGTTCAAAGTCCAAAGAACCAGATTTTCTTCAAGCCGGTGAAGAATTATCTTTCACCATCAAAGATGCTTTGAAGAGAACAATAACAAGAGTACAAACACAGGAACAACTACAGACAAAAACAACTACGTCGTATGATGGTGGGGTTGGTGCTATGGTTGGTAATGCTATCACCAACGCTTGTAACTTGGTGGTTGCTGGAAAAGCAAATATGGAAGAGATTGAAGTGATCGCTGAAGAAATTTGCAGAATATCCAACAGCCTCAAGCTGAAGTTTTCCAATAAATAAATAAAAGCTTTCATTTTGTTTTTTTGAAAAGTCGGGAAGAGTGGTGTACTTCCTGGCTTTTTTTTATTATATTTATTGTAGTCCGGTTGGGTGGTTCCATTAATTTGTTTGAATACTACTGCCAATTGTATCATTTTTTCCCCAACCGGATTTTTTAAATGTCTAAGAAAATCCAAACCATATTAGAAGTACTAATCAACCTAATTGCAATCGGTGTAGGTATTATGGTTTTTAGCTTTGCCGGTATATTTTTATGGGCAATATTCTCATCGATTTTTTGAAGATTTGGAAATGTCATTTATTCTTCTTATATTAGTGTATTAGTTAACAATTAAAAATTTATAGTTATGTCAAAAACAACAGAATGGTTCCTAGAACTACAAGAAAATGGACTGGTAAGCATTTACCAAACCGTAGTTGAAGATGTCGACTACGAGGAAGTAGAATTAGTATTAACCCCTAAAACAGAAGAAAATGATCATTGAGTTTGAAACAACACAGAAAACGCTTTATTCTTTTAGTCTAGACCTAAGTGATGAAGCAGAATTTTTACATTGGCAAATGACACAAGATGGTCCTGGTGAAAAAGATATTCTAAGATATTTACAAAGTAGGGATTTGCCTCGTAAAGAAATTCATTTTCCACTAGAAATAGAAAATATGATTAGTGACGAAAATGACGAAGATTAGTTTTTTTTTCTAATAATGGTAAATAAAAAAGGCCGGCGTTTCTACGCTGGCCAATTTTTTATGTACAAGAAAAAACAATAAACTTATTCTCCGCGCCATTTAGAATAGCAAATAGCTAAGGCTTGGTCTTGATCATACTCACCACCAATCTCACTCATACATCTTGATATGAATGCGTTTTCATCTTCACTACCACTTGGTGATGGTACAGGGAAACCTTGTTTAACTTTCTTAGCTTCTACCGGCACACAGTTTGGAACTTCACGTCCATCAACTATCTTAGTGCCATAAGGCTCATAACCATCCCAACAAGGATTTTCCATCTCACCTTCTTGGAATTTTTTCTTTTTGCAACCACAGCCTTTCTCTGAAGACATTTGTTGGTATACTTTTTTTACGATGTTAAAGTTGCTCATTATAATAATTTTTTATATTCTGCATAAGTTATATGCTTGTTATTTAAATAGTAATTATCAAATGTTTTATTAATCCATTTAGCAAAATCTATATTTTCTATTCCGTATTTTTCAGGGCTAACCTCTTGATACATCCTAGTTAAATAATAAACTTTTTTTGTGTAATGTAATTCTTCAGCATTTGGTTCTGGTAATCTTTCGTTGTTTAAATTTTTCATAATCCATTCTTCTTTTTTAAATGTCTGTTTTCAGCCATCAAGCTTTCAACTTTCTTTTCTAGCTCTTGAATTTTTATATTCAATTCGTGTATTTCAGCCTTTAGGTCATCTATAATATTCTTATATAGATTAACTGATAACTCAAGATTTTTTAAGACTTGGTTATCGGTCTCAGCGTCACTTCTTCTTTTACCAACAAAAAAACTAGCAACAGCTGTTATTAAGTTGGATACAATTAATATTAGTTCGTTATTCATATCTTAATAGCAATCTTGACATGGGGGGTTTTCGTGTTCAATCTCAGACCATACCGGCATCTTTAAATTTCTTAACGAGTAACCCGTTCTACTTACCTTATTTAAATAAATTCCATTAACATACTTTTCGTTTCTAGCTGGCATCATACCATCAATTGTTGAAGCAGATAAGTAATCTGGGAATTTGTTTTGACCTCTACCAGTTAATAGATAATCTTGTAGACGTGTCATATAAAAGTCAGCTCTTTGATTTTGGATTGAACGAAGGTATTTCATTGTCTCCATATCAACTGATCTAGCACTCTCCATATCGCCTTCTACGATGCCTCTATTCATCGTTCTATAGTGAAGATGAGGTATTGCTTCAGCGTAAGCTTTTTGGATCAAAAATGGGGCTATATATTCGTTTACAAGCGTAAGTTCATCAGCATTGAATGTGTTACCAGTTGCTGTCACTTGATCTAACAAATGATCATAGAACTTGGTACCAAGGATTGTTTGCAAATGTATATCCTGAGCAATTTGTATTTCAGCTTTCAACACATCCATATCAACGTTCTTATTGATATTTGTAAAAGCTTTTAGTTTAGTTTCTGATATTAATAATACACCCATAGTTGTAGATTAGTTTTCTTCTTCGTCGTCTCCCAACCATATGCCGCATTCTTCTTCGGTTAAACCATAACCGGATTTTAACATTTGCATAGCTTGAGAATAAGTTATTTTACCTTTATTATATTCACGTACAATTCTCATAAGTGCTTGATACTCACGACCTTTTAAACCTTTGATGTTTTCATTAACAGCAGCAGCTTCAACAGGTGTAACCGGAGCATCTTCAACAACTGGCTTTTGCAATACATCACCAGTCTCAAATATTGACAATGGCTTAATTTCAAATGTAGTTGGTTGACCAGCTTTCATTGATACAAGTTTATTGAATGTAGGTAATAGTTCTGCTTGATATGGCATAATAACCATCTTACGGAAATATTCTGAATGTTCAACAATTTCATTTGCAGCACCCAACTTACCAGAAGTTGTTACAGCAAACAATTCACCAGATGATACTCTGTGACCGGCCATAATAGAACGGATAATATCATCATAGATTTGTTGATAGTAAGCGTCATTACCACCAGGACTGATTTGTGTAATCTCCGGTGCCACTTCTTTGCTTTCATTGAATGATACAATTGCTTGACCAGCATTATCTGTACCACCATATTGTTCTTCCAAACCTCTTACAATAACTCTCATCTCTTCTTCGCCTGGCTGTCCATTATTGTAATTGATCCATAGGCTTGGCATCATACCTCTTTGTAAGTTGTTTTTATGGAAGTTCTTTATCTCAATATCAATTTGTATTGCAGCCAAAGCACCAGAATAATCTGGGTTTGGATAGTAGCTATTAGATGGTTGATATTGTTTGTAATAGAATATTTGTGATGCATCACCTTCGTTCTGATTGAATGCATCATATTCTACAGCTGGGAATCTTCTTAAGTTAGCCCAATCTGGAGAATAATAATATTTTTTAATTTCGTCTGTATCGTAATCAATTTTACCAGTTCTAACTCTACTAAAGTCTATATGGTAAATCTCAGCGATTGATTGTCTATCTCTAGACCAAATAACATTAAGTGCATAACCACCAAATAGTACAAGATCCAACGCACATTTCTTCATTACATCGTGTACGTTTTCTTTAGGGTTAATAAGGTTTACGGTCGCCATCGGATTGTTTAAACTAACAATACCATCACCCATTATTTGTTCTACCTTTGATGTTACAATTGCTTTGTGAATTGCACAGTTATTATATTGTCCAATAAGGTATTGTGGCATTAAGTTGTTATCACCATAATAAACCCAAGGGCTTCTTTGAAATACCTCTGAGAATATTGGTAGTGATGCTGCTTTAAAACCTACCTTATGTAACTTCTTTATAGTTTCTTCATTCATAAATTAATCTTCTATATATATGTAGTTTTCATTATTTTCATTATTAGAAACATACGTAGTGAAGAATGGTTCTTCTTCTGTTCCTTCTAATAACACCATACCGGTAAATACTAATGTACTACCATTACCATAAATTTTAAGTTGATATTGACCCTCATAATTAAGGTCTTGACCTGGTTGTTGTAGGTTTAATTGGATTGTACAATATCTATCATTCTCACTATAAACCTGAGAATTTGATGTGCTTATATTATATGATTTTAACTCTTGTGACATTATGTGCACAAAAGTTAATGTATATCCAGTAAAATCTACCCTAGCATTATTGTTAATGTTAAGAACCAGATTATTTGGAGAGTTTTTCTGTAATATAATCATTTGAATAGTCTTCTAATATTAAATATAAATTTTTTCAAAGTGAAATAGAAAAGGGTGCATAAGCACCCTTCTCAACAGATAGATATATGGTTTACAACGAAAGTTGTCAAATCTAATAATGACTATTAGTCATTAAATCCACCAGCAGTAAAGATAGACGATAGATTACCGCTAATTACGTTAGCTGGTTGTGGTTCTTGTCCGGTAAAGATTAACTCAAATCCGTTACGATCACCCAATGCTACACCAGTTGCAGCTGAACCACCAGATAGATACATACCATTAACTTGACCTAAATAATATTGTACATCATTTTGGTCTACAGCAATAATTTGTAGCTGATCATTTTGTGATAAAAGCTTCAATTGGTTGCGCTTATCTTGATCATATTTGTAAAGAACCGCAGTTAATACTTGTTCAAAGAAGATCGTACCATTTTCAAAATTCTTGGTAACGTTCTGAGACAATGAAGAAGTATTTCTTTTTAGTTCAAAATTGAACCAAGTACCAGCACCGGTTATACCCGTGATAGGTCCGGTAGCACCTGAAATTGAAACAGCTGAAACCTCTGGAGCAGTAGCACCAGTAGCACCTAAAACCCAAATGGTTTTAATACCACCAATACCGTCAGAACAACCCAAAGCAACACCTGAAGAAATATAGCAACTCATATTATTAATTTATATTAGTTTTTTCGTTTATTTTAAATTTGTGGGGCCTTTCACCCCACAGGTTTTTATCTAGATGAATAGATTATGCTAATCCGTTTGTTGCGAAGTATGCTGTGCTACCGAACTTAGCGATTTGTGCGCCATAGTTGTAGTTAGCTCTAAATCTAACTTCATTGAAGTCTTTAGAGTACCATACTTCCATTCTCTCGTGGTCAGACAATAAGTCAAAACCTACAATAGTGTATTCTTTTGGACCGATTGTTACTTGGTTAGAACCAGCTAAACCTAGAGTTGGAACAACTTTAACGTTAGTGTTTGGATGAACAGCTTCCATCATTGCAGTAATATCAGTTCCACCAATATAGTTAGCAAAGAAGTTTGCTCTAGTTAATGCTTGTACATACAATCTAAAGTTTGCATATGACATGAACACAACTAAGTCTTCACGGCTCATAGCGTTATCATCAAGAGCGTTGATTAATTTGTCAACCTCAGTGATTGGGTTACCATTAGAACCGTAAGCAGCTGATGGAGAGAAAGTTGTACCAGAAGCTGATACACCAATACCAGTTTGACCAGAAGCGATCAATGCTTTGAAACCATCGAAGCAATCACCACCACCTGTAGTAGCAGTCCATAATTTGCTTTCAATTCTTTGTTGGATTTGTTTTACTTTTAAGTCAGCAATTACTTGTTCAAATGGTACAGACTCTTCAGTTTGACCAGGCTGTAACAACATTGACTGATAAGTTGGATACAAATCATCAGGACATAATGCTTCGTTTACTCTTTCTGGACATACTGTAATGCTTCTTTGAGTGAAGGTAGTAGTACCAGATGCGTTCCATCCACAAGCACCAGCTTGGAAAGATGGGCTAGAATCCAACAAATTCAATTGTTGTGTTCCTTTGATACCAAGACGTACGTTTGCGTACTTTGGTGTAGTAGCGCCGATAAGTGCTTTTGCGAGCAATTCGCCCCCCAACTGGTCGGTGAAACCAGTTATTGACGATACTACATAACTAAAATTTTCTTTTGTGTAGTTTTTCATTTTTAAATATTTTTTAAATTATTTGTTTATTTCTCTTAATCTCATGATACCAGCGATTATATCGTCTTGGCCATCTTTTGATATTTTATTAAAATCTGTTTTGCCATCAGCGATTTTTTTAGCTGCTGGTTCTTTTTTAAATGCGTTGAAGTCGCTGTCCATTTTAGACATTTTCTCTTCCATTTTAGCCATCTTCTCAGACATTTTTTTGATGAAGTCTTTTAGCATATCCAACATCTCTACTTCTACTGGATCACCAATATCTACAGATGGGATGTCTTCAACAACTTCTTCCATTTTTTCAGCGGATACTTCAATCTCAACTTCAGGTTTTTCTTCTTCCATTGCTGGTTCTAATTTAACGATTACTGCGTCTTTGGTTTCTACCTTTGAACCATCTTCTAGTTCGTGTACACCATCTGGTGCTGGTATTTCTCCCTCAGCTGTAACAACCATTACTTTAGCACCCTCAACTACAGAGTCACCCTCTACTTTGATTTGAGTACCGTCTTTCAATTTTGCATCAACGAAAATTTCTTTAACTGATACAATTTCGCCATCTTTAACTTCAACTTCGAAGTTTTCTACTAAACGATAAGATCCACTCTCTAATGCAACTCTCTCAAAAGTATCGCTGATCTTGGTGATTTTCTCACCAGCCTTTAATTCTTTTGCTTCTAGAATTGTATTATCTTCCGTTTTGAAAGATCTAAGAGTAGGTTCTTCGTTAAGAAAGCCAAACTGCTTCATCAACTTTTTAATCTCGTTAATAGCGTTTTTGCTATTTGTTGACATAATTCTTGTTTGTTTTTATGAGTTTATTTATTATCTCTACTTATATATATAAACTTTTGGATTTATTTCCAATTAGTCTATTTTTTTCAATAGTTCTGCTAATTGTTTTAAGAACATTTCTTCTCTAGCAAAGCGCTCAATCTCTTCAAAATATCCGGATACACTAAATCCTTTTAGATCACCCTTCTTTATTTTATTCCACGTTTCGTCATTTCTTACCTTCATTGACACAAACCAGGTTCCTAATGGAAGATGTTGGTATCCGAATTTATTTGATTTGTCTTCGTAACTTTCTTTAATCCAAGACTCAATTACGTAAACATCTTGTACTGGTTTTCCATTATGCATCTCATCATTGTTATCAAGATACTTGTTACGCATATATTTTTCAGCAATCATCTTAATTGTTTCTGCTGAGAAAAATACATAATACGGATTGCCTAAACCATCCTTACGGAATATCTTCAATTCTGGGATCATTGCTGGCCCCATAACGACTCTTTTTTCATCATCGGTAGCAAACTCTTGTTTTGACATTTGCTTCTTTCTAATGCTCTCTAATTTGTTTGCAGCCCATTCTACACCAGTTGTTCCACCCCATCCTAACCAAGCTACATAACCTCTATCTTTCCAAGGTGTTGCTTTAAACTCTGGTGACACTTCAGCATTTCTTCTGTGTCTAGCAAAAGCAGCCATACGAGCAATCGTTGACTCTGAGATGTTCTCACCTTTGCACAATTGGTTAGCTCTGGTCCAACCTACCCTAGTCATTCCTCTAACTTCATCACCGTGTTCATCTCTCCATCTGAGTACCTTACAAGCATTATTTTTAGCTGCTTCAGGATAATCATTATAGGTTTCAAATTTAGATCTTGTTTTACCAGTAATTCCCGGATCAACATAACCAGTTATACCACCCACATCATATCCCAACTCTTCTTTAACATAGTCAGCTATCTTATCTAAGTGACCATACATAAATGACACATCGTGATCCATACCAACGATATTATCAACTTCAGTCATAATATCCACCATATCGTCAACCAATACCACAGCTTCTTCGTATTGATGTTCTGTAGCATTTTCTGCTTTTAATACCTCGTATTCAATTCTAAAAACATTATCTGCAGCTTGTGCAGCACTTCTAATCATACCTACAGCATCTTCTGATACATTTGGCATTTCTGATAAGTGCTTGAATAATGCTTGTGCACCAGGACATAGTGCAAAATATCTTGTATGATAACCAAATACATTTACGTTTTGATCATCAATTTCCATTTGTTGTTTTGATAAACCTAGATTACGAATGGTTGATGGTTTTGCAGTTCCTTCTTGTACAGAACGAATTACAGTATTAGTAACCGTATTAGGTTGCTCATAACCAATCACATCTAAGTCTGGTGCCAATCCACTTGGAAAGTCACCATCCATTACTTTACCTTTATTGATAGACGCTTTGTTAATAATTGTAGCATCTTTCTTATATCTAATCTTTCCCCATACGTGTCTGCAGTTATATCCACCTCTCCAAACCAAAGCACTCTCACCAAACTCATTGGTAAGATTATCCATCTCTTCAACGCGCCATACATAGTTTTTATTAACCAAATCCCTACAAAACTCTCTAGTGGTTGATATTACTGATGCTTGACCAGTAATACGTGGGTTAAGCATATACTTATATCTTATTTTAACATCGTCTTCATCCCATTCTGAATCAGCATTTGGGTTAGTAGCAAAATCTTTTTTATCATCTAATATTTCAATAGAGTCAACAATATACCCTTCTTTGAATAGATCTTCTTCCAGTTCAGCTGTAGCCATAAGCATCTCAAGATACTTTTGATCTTCATTTTCTGGTATGTGAAATACATTTTTATGTTTGTTAAATGCCACCCAGTTTACCTCAATGGCTGGTTCATCAACTAAAGATATTTGATCAACACCCGATATTGGATCTTCATCATCTATTCTTAGTTCGTATATTCTTTCTTTTTCCATACTATTAAATATAAATTTTTGTTATTTAACTATAAATACCTATCTTTGGTCTATGGAAAAATCGTTTGACAATAACTACATCATTCATTCCGATGGTCGGATTTGGTCTAATATATCCAAAAAATATCTTAAACCATTTCTTGTAACAAAGGGGTACCCAACCGTTTCTTTGTATAAAAAGGATTATCAAGTTCATAGATTGGTTGCTGACGCTTTTATACCAAATCCCAATAATCTTCCACAAGTAAATCATATTAATGGCGATAAAACCGATAATAGAGTAGAAAATCTTGAATGGTGTACAAATCGTCAAAACGTTACTCATTATTTCAAAAGTATAAATCCTGGTGTTTCTATTACTAAAAGTGGGACATATCATACTAAAATTTATCATAATAAAAAACAAATTTATTTAGGTACTTTTAAAACATTAGAAGAAGCAAATAAAGCATATTCTAACGCCCTTGGCCTTTATAAGGCTTAGGTTTCTGAGATTTTGGTCCATAAGACTTTTTACCATTAGGTTGAGATTTACGTTTTCCAAAACTGATTTTGTGGCTGTTTCCAGCTGATTTACTCTTAGCCATATCAAAGTGTAGATAGGTCCTTTAACCTAGATTGTCTTTCTGCTTCCGTTGTTAATTCATTACTAACTACATATGTTTTCATTATCATTGGTTGTTGATTTAATGCTGGATTAGTAACAGCTGGAGCATCTGGTAATGCTTGGCCAACAGCACTATTAAATGATGTTCCGCCTCCCATTTGGTTCATAGCTGATAATAGTGGTGCAAACATTGTTACAGCACCTCTTGTCATCACAGCTTCACCACCCTCAGCATTAATCATAACACCGCCCTGGGCGTGTCTTGGTCCGTTGATCATACCTCCAGACTCATAGTTTCTACCCAAATTTTCTCCAGTTGGCATTGTTCCACTACCTTCACCACCACCACTAGAAGCACCTTTAGCTGATTTTACAGCAGAAGCAATTGCTGAAATAATACCAGCAGCTTGTGCAGCATAAGCAATCAATAATGGTACGTTTTGTGGGAAACCAACTTTTGCTGTTTGTGCTGTACCTTCAGCTACCGCTACAGTTGAACGAGCAGCAGCTTGTGCTGAGAATGTTATAGTTTTCTTAGCCTCCATTACCAACTCTTTAGCTAATAATATTTGTTTAGCAATTAATGCTGCTCTACCTAAATCACTTTCAGCACCTACAATTGATATAATATCGTCTAAAGCTTTTTGTCTAACCGCTACTCTATCTCTTTCAATCTGATTTGATTTTTCAGTATAACCAATTTGATCAGCTAACTTTCTATCATTTATCTCTCTTATTTGATCTGCTGTCAATCCTTCTCTAGCCAATTGCTCAGCATAGTATTTGTCATCAGCAGCTTTTTTATCTTCTAGTAATTTACGTTGTAAATCTAAATCTAATTGAGCACCAGACATTAAACGCACAAATCTAGCATCTGCTTCACCTTTGTCAATTGCGTCTTGTTTTAATTTAGCTTCAAGTTTAATTTTAGCTATTTCATTTTCTGCTGCTGTCGCTAAATCTTTTCTTATCTTAGCTTTTTCTTCTTCAGATTTTTTAATGAACTGTTTATCAGCTTCTAGATCTTTCAAGTCTTGTTGATACTTTACTTGTCTTTGTTCAATAGTTCTTTCTGTCTCATCTTTTATTGCAGATAATCTAATTTCAGCAACTTTATTATTAAATTCTTCTTCTGCTTTTAAATCTTCTTCTTTTCTTTTAACATCTAAATCTTTTTGTTTTGCTGTATATTTTATATTAATCTGTGATAAAATTGCATTTTTCTTTTCTTGGGATATTTGCAATTCTTTGATCTTATCTTCTTCAGCTAATTTAGCATTTTTTAATTCTTGATCTTGTCTAGCTCTTTCATCTGTTAAAGCTAATGCAGCATTTTCCCTTTGTAAATCAAGCAACATTTCATTTGCTGCTTTATTATCTTGAGCAATCTTTTCTTGTTTTTGCTTATTAGCATCAACAGATTTTTGATTTGCTGCTTTTTGTTCCGCCAATTCTGCTGCTTGAGCATTTCTACCAGTTACAATATAGTTTGAATATGCGTCTTTTGTAGCCTCAATTCTTTTATCAAGATTGTCCTCAAGTTTCTTTAAGCCCTCAGCATCAGCCTTACCTAAATTATCATTATAAAGTTTTCTAGCGGCATTTTCAGCATTATACGCTTCTTCATAATCAGAATATGCTTGTTTAATTTGTGCATCTCTAATTTCTTTTTCAGATTTACCAAGAGCTTTTAATGTGGCAATATATTCAGCACTTCTTCTTTTTGCTGCCTTTTGATTAGCATCTAATAATTGGTTTTGGGTTTCTAACGATCTATTTAATCTATCAGTTGCTGCCTTGGCCTCATCTTCACCAGTAGCCATATCATAAAGTGCAGACGCAGCTACACCTAATAATACAACCAACGCACCAATACCAGTGGCAGTTAACGCAGCTGCAAACGCTCTAGCACCAGCTGCCGCAGCTGTTTCTCCAACACCAACAGCAACAAATGACTTAGCTAAAGCATTATTTAATACTGTATATATTTTTGTAATACCAGTAGCTTTACCTATATTTGAGGCTATATCCTTAAAGTCATTAAGAGTTTCACCTAATTGGAATTTTAAGTCTTTTAAATTAAATGACGAGAATAGTTTTAAACTACCTATGGCATTATCTACCTGACCAGCAAACATTCCAACAGGACCAGGTAATAAAGATAAACTACCAAATAAGTCTCTTGACTTAGCGGTAGTACTTTCCATATTATCTTTAACATCGCCTAATTTAGTTGATAATAATTCAAACTCTTTTGTACCTTCTTTAGTTTTATTAATCTCTTTGGTTAATTCCCTAAATTGTTGTTTTAAGTTTAACGTTTTATCAATAGCGACGTCAATTGGTTTGCCATCAACATCTAGAATAAATTGTACTTTTTTAGTAGCCATAATATTATAAATTTAAGCTTTCCGCTAATTCATTTAGAAAAGCCTTTTGCAATATAGTTTTGTCACCTTTTAGTTTATTAAACGGTGGTACTAATATCTCTTCTCTAGCTAATCTTTCTTTTTTATCAATCATTTGTTGGTTAAAATTGGCTAAACTAACATTTGATAAATCTAACTTTGCTGCATCCAAATAAATTTCTATCTTCATATATGTATATATTTTTAACATTGTACTGATGAGTATGCTGTTACAACACCTGTTGATGAGTTAACATCCCAGTTTTGGAAATTCATAAAGATGTGTGAATATCCAGTTAATGCTGTTGGAACTGTATCAGTGTAAACAAAACATCCTGGACCAAATGATATAGTATCACAATCAGAATATAATGTTCTATTATTAATTATTGCATCATTACAAGCTTCAGCAACACTATTACCATATCCACAACCACCATATGATACTAAACCACCAGGTAATGTTGGTGTTGGGGTTGGTGTAGGTGATGCACAAGATCCGCCACATATTGTTCCAGATCCAGTAACTGTAAATTCGGCTAGATCAGCAAATGGGAAACCATATGCAACTGAATTTTGCTGTATACATTCTGGTATAACTTTATTACCAGTTGTTGTATATTGTTTATATTCAACAGTACCATCACATAATGTATACTTAAGCCATCCAGTATCTGTTACGTTTAATGTTACACCAGATACACAACAAACACTAGGTGTCGGTGTTGGCGTAACTGTAGGTGTTGGTGTAGGTCCTATTGTAGGTGTAGGTGTTGGTGTAGGGGTTGGTAAAGCACTAATATTAGCTTGTGCACATACCGGGAATATTGCTCTATGACCAATAAACCTAATCTCAAAATAATACATACCATCACCAAATGACGATAAACCTACTTGAGATGGTAATACTGTAAATGCTGTAGATCCAGAATATGTTGAATTACCTGTTACTGCATTGTTAACATAATGAACCAATCTCCAAGGTTTATAGTAATTTTGACCATTAGCCAACATATGGACAGACAGTAAGTTGATATTTCCAGCTTGTGAAATAAATGGTTCAGCGTTATTTTTAGCCCAAGAATAGTTAAAACTAAATGTAATACCAGTAGTATTTACAGTGGTTGCACTGAAATTGGTTACAGTACCCGATACACAATTATCGTTAATATCGTGAACAATATTGACGTCATATTCGTGATTTGTATTATTTGGGTAAACAAAATTGGTTTCATTTACCTGTGGAATATATCTCTTACTCATATTATTAAATATAATTTTTTATGACATTTAATTTTAAACTTGGGTATCTGTCACTTCAATAACCACGTTATCACCACTACCTATTACAACATTATTGAATGTATAACTTTCAGACAATGTTGTTGGTTGGAACGGTACGGTTCTATTTGCTGTATTTGTATAGGTTGCTACAACCACATTATTAATCAATATTCTCCATCTAGTATCATCCAATACTACAGTACCAGCAGTGGTTTTCATAATATTTCTAGTAATTGTAATACTATTACTTCCAACGTGTATTGTATCAATATTCTGAGACGGACTTGTATTATTTGCACTACTTGTCCAAGTCAAATTACTTCTAGAATATGTGTTAGTACCTAAACCACCATCTCTATTAAATGTAGCTGTCATATTTGTAGCAGCTTTACTAGTTGTACTACTATTACTTGTTGCAACATATTTGTATTGGAATGTAGGCGCTGTATAGGTCGGTGTAGGTGTAGGTGTCGGCGTAGGTGTAGCAGTTGGTGTCGGCGTAGGTGTTGGCGCCGGAGATGCAAAAACATCTGTAATTTGCCACTTATTTGTTACCAATTTAGTACCTACAGTTGTTGGCCAGTTAGTATAAAATCTTAATAGATTGCTAGGTATTACAGGAACAGTCATACCGGTTTGAGTTACAGTATATCCGGTTAATTCAACGTTATCTTGGAATAGTTTAATTGTTCTGGTTACAATTGTATCAGTTACACCAGAATTGGCTATTCTAAAGAATAATTGTGCAGATATTTCACCAGCAGCATTTGTATTTAAAGCTGTTGAATAAGTACCGCTAGTTCCAGTAATTGTTGCTGAATAGTTAGGTACAAAATATGTACCGCTACCACCAAAGGTATACCCACTTATATTTCTACTAGTTGTTTGTGAATTTGACCAGTTATATTCAAATTGACTTTTTTGCCAAGGTGTAATAAAATTGTCTGTGAAAACAATCTTAACATTGTCACCTTCATTGATTGTTACATTATCAAAATTAATTAAAGTTCTAGTATATTGTGTTAAACCACTACAAGGTGTCATCGCACCACCATATCCAGAACCATTGTTATTAGTCCAACTATCATAATTCTTAATAAAAATATTATTTATATATAAAGCAATATTACTTCCAGATCTTACAATTGATGGCCATGTAGTTGGTTGATAACAGTTGTTAATATTAACTTGTAATCTTCTTAAACCTTGTGTTTGTCCATCATTAGAAGTTGATCCAGTCCAAGTGGTAGATCCAGTTAATCCAGAATAATATACATAAGATGCTGGTGTAAAATAATTTACAGCACCAAATCCACCAACACAATCCCCATCCATTGGATAGTTCCAAATATGCATTTCTGCCATTGTAAATCCTGTTGCAACATCAGAATTGTAAGAATAATCTATTTGCCAGTTAACAGTTTCAGGATCTTCTAAACAAGCCGGACAAGCTTCTGTTGAGAATAATTGTCCGCCAAGTATTCTATATAAAGTTGTAAAATCAGTAAACCATCCATTAGGAACTGGTGTAGTTAAAGTTGGGTTAGTATAAACATTTGTACCTAAACCAAATGAAGCACCTGAATAAAATAATATGTAGTTGTTGTCACCCCTACAAGCTATCTTTTGCGACGCACCATAATAACCAGGTACAGCTATAGATCCGGTTGGTACATTTGAACAACTTGACCAATATACTGTATTATTAGACCATATATTTTCATTAAATGCCCATATACATTGATCTGGAAGTGGTGATCCTATATTTGCGGTTACTCTATATTCAAAGTTATAAGATGATGCATTTAATGTGGTAGCTGTAAATACCAATGTAGCGCCAGTACCACCGCTAAATGATATTAACGTAGTATCAACAATACCCATTTCACCAAGCGTATCATCTGTTGTATAATCTCTTCTTACAACTGTATATGTCTCACCGGTGGTTGGATTGTTCTCAATCTTAACAGTAACAACATCGCCAGTATAAATGTATGTTGAATATAGGTTAGTTGACTCGTTATAATTTACATCACGATATTCACCATTTACTAACACTTCAACACTTGTTCCACCTTTACCTTCGTTAATCTCATCAAAGGTCATTAACAACGATCCTCTCATTGCTTCAGGTGAAGATGGTGTAGGTGCAATTGTACCTAAACATTCTTCACAACTATCATATATATCATTTATAATAGGATAGGTAGCATTGTAAAGTAGACGATAATCAATATTAAAACATTTAGTACCCTGTTTAACAATTTGATTAACTAGTGGATAACTTGTACTATTAAAAAATAAAGTTTCTCCGGAACCATCACAATTTGTTGCTTCAAAACTAACTTGTCTTGGGTTTGGTCCTGGAGATAAATCAATATAATTTTGATTAGCTAAAGATGCATATGTAACACAATCTAATGCAACATTAAATAATGCATTTCTACCATCATATCCAAATCTATTTGAAAATGCGTATAGATAATCATTTTCTTCAGTATTGAAGTTAGAAGGCCCATAATCTGATCTACTGATAAAATATACATCATTTGGATCATAATCATGACTTACACCAGAAGCTTCATATTGTTCTTTTGTAACCTCCCATATCTTATATGGATATACAGTACTATTAAGTGTTATGGCATATGAACTTGTATATCCAGTTACAGCGCCACCAAGAGCACCAACCATATAGTCATATAAAATAGACCAGAATATGTTCGTCTTTCTTAATGATGTTGGAACTTCATCTAACCATTCTATGCCAGTATTATCTGTTGGATTAAAATAGGTTTTAAACTTATATACAGTCGTTGAGCCAGAACAATATTGATAGAAGAAATATCTATCAGGATATGTTTTAGGTTGTACATTTGTTTGAATTAATTCAACACTAGTTAATTCAGGATTTGTATAATTATATTGATTTATTTTATTAACAGCAAAATATTGCTCGTTAATTTTGATTAAATCGTTTGCTTTTAGATTTTTAATATCAGATAGTTTTAAATCAAAATATGCTGTTAAAAATCTAGTATTTTTATTATATAAGTTATTTATTCTATTAGAATAGAATGCACTATACATATCATTATCTGTATATGCGTTGAATGTAGGTATACCTAAACCAATATCTGCTGGCTCTTCTGAGTTAAATAATATACATAAACTATCATTATTAAACCCTCTACCATTTTTGTTTTTATCTGGGTTACCCATTGGCATAGTATGAGATATAACAGGATTAGCTAATGACCCTTGTGCATATTCATTACCACCATAGTTTGTTCCATTTGATTTTGCTAGTCTAAAGAAATTTGTATTTACGTTTGTTGCAACAAATGCTTCACCAACTTGATCCAAGAATGGTGAGAAATTACCTAAGTTAAACATTAACTTTGGTTTAGATTTGATGCCTTTATATTCCCAAGTCACCTTTTGTGTATCACCGGTATCTTGTGGTTTGTTTTGTGATGCGTAATTGATACCAAGAGGTATACCTACTTGATTATCCCATTTACGAATTACCTCAGGACTAAAAATTGTATCAATCTTTTTTGTTTGCGATTTAAAGTCTGTTGGATTGGTTACTTTGTTTTCACCATATACCCTATTGTTTCTGTCTTTGAATATTTTATTTCCATCGTCACCATCTTCTAAATCTGTAAGTATAATTTCACTTTCAACAAAGTTCAATGCTGGTTGTACACTAAAACCTTTATCCCAAGATAACTTGTCTGTCCAATCGTATATATTACCTGTTCCAATATAATAATCATATGGTTCTATAATAATCTGATTTGGAACATCAGGATCTGGTACAAACACTAAATCAAATTTCTTAGCTATTGAAGATAGTAAGTCAATTTGTTTATATGAGTTATCTATGATTGCACCAAAGTCTACATATTCACCGTCTGTTACAGGTATTGCTGTACCAACAGGTTGTGGGAAATATGTCATCGCCCTATTTGAGGTTGTAACATTACTAGATCCGGCCACAAGCTGAATATACCATCCTGAAGTGTTTGGTAAGTTAATTGTTGTTCCAGTAGATAAAGGTGGAATGTTTACTGTAACTGGTCCTACTGTTTGACCAATTACATTAATTAATCTTACTCTAAAACTTATTGCTTGAGTTGAATAACAAGGTATGCCTGTACCTTTTTTAACTACATAGAAATTTGATGCTGGACCAACAACAAACCTATCAAAGTTACCAATAACATCAACACCACTTAATGGCAATTCTGCTATTTCAGTTATCTTTGTTGAGAACTTTGTTGTATCGGAACCATATATTCCATACGTATATAATAATTTAAACCAAGGCGTATTAAAAAAGTCTGACTTTATTGAATACCCATATGTCTTAAACATTAATTGGATTAAGCCCCATATGTTTAAAGCTGGCTTTAATTGGTTATCTAATACTGGAAATTTAGGTGAGTTAATTCTATATTCCTTTCCTCCAGCAGAAGTAAATGCACTATAGTTAGCAAATGTACCTCCGGTGGTTGTTGTATATAATCTTGTCTGGCTTATTACAGTACTACCACTTAATAATACCGTATCACCACTATAGTTATACCCATTATGTAAAACAGGATAAAACCAAAGAGATGGTACAGAAGCAGTGTTCAACATAGCGTTATATCTCCATTCTTTCATTACATTCAATAAGCTGAAGTAGTGATTGAAATGAAAATCTATGTCATCAAAATTTAAATCGTTTAATAGGTTATTACCTATTTTACCAAATAGATCCGCAACACTAGAAAATAATGTAACATCATACTCTACTTTAGAGTTAATAACATTAACCTTATTTAATCTTAAATAACCTTCAAAATACTTCTCATCATTGAGTAATATTTGACAAGGTACACGTTTGGTTACATCAAAAAATAGATTTGTTGAATCTACATCAAAATAGTTCTGGAAGAACCTATTGTTCTTTTTAGATCCTGGTATTTGTACACCAATAGAATAATCAGAATTACGTTTGGATATATCCTGTAATTCTGCAAAAGATTTATTTAATTTTAATGGTATATCACCATATAAATCTAAGCTTTCAAATGTCTTAAGTGTTGGTGATGAATATTGAGTTGTTGGTTCAACCCATAAATTTACAGTAGTAGTTCCAGTATACGGTGCTGGATTAAACCCAAAGAATACGCTATCACCCTTAAGTACATTAAATGATCCATTTAAAATTGCTACTGGCGAACTTTCTGCTTGTGTATTAAACTCAGAAAATCCCCCAATACCACTACTATATCCGTTAGCGTGTGTAACATAACAATTTACAAAATTGTCTTGATATTGAAACCCATTATCACCTTCATTTATAACAATGTTATATTTTAAAATACCATCACCATTATTGACATTTAATCTGATTGAACTATTAGTAAAGCCAGTAGTACTAGTTGTAACACCGGTAAATGGATTGATAGTAGTACCAGATCCAGTAATAGTTAAATTTTGAGAGCTAGCAACTGATATAGTTGTAGACCCTGTAGTTGGTATTTGAGTCTGTACATTCGTTTCAACACGTAAGACAGTTTGTTGTTGTTGCGCCATATATTAGAAACCTTTATTTACAAAGTATGAATTGGCATACTTACAAGTTATTTTATACTTATTCAGTTTGCGGTGCTTCTTGGTTATTGTCTCAACCTCTGTAGATAATACTTGTATTGGTCTCAAATCTTTATAAACTTTATCTTGTCTATCAATTGGTGATATAAAATCTTCTTTAATTTCGTATACTTGTGGTGACATAAATAATTGCTCCAACCAAGCACCATATGATACACTAAGCCAATCCGATTCAAGAACAAACTCTCTGTCAACATTGGTATCAAAAGTCTTAATAGTTCTACCAATGTTTCTATCAGCTGATTGTTGATCTGTTGAATAGTATCTGTTGTCATATGTCTGACGAGTTATCTTTTTTGTGTCTTGACGGTATCTAGTGAACGTATAGTAATCATAACCGCCTCTAGCATTTAAGAATGCTAATCTTGTATCTTCAGGTCCACAGTTACCTTCAACATAAAAATAAAACGCTTCAGACACCGGTCCAACAGCGCCTTGAGTTACTCTACTAGCGCTATTAGTTGGATAAGAATAGAACAACTGTACTCTATAATAAGCTACATCATCCCAGTTGATACCAGCTGTAAAGATGTTATCAATGTCTTTAGGACCACAAGGTAATGCAAACACCTTCAATGTATTTGTATATCCTGTTGGTGATGCGTATGTTGTTCCAGAAAAATTAAGTTGTTGTTCAAAGTAATCTATCTGTGTGTTGCTCTCGTTATAAAATTCAAATACAGCATAGTCCGCCTCAATAACCATTCTATCTCCGGTTTGTCCGTTTAAGTAGAATAATACGTAATTTTCGTCTTCTTGTATAGATAAAATACGTGGAGCGTCAGTTAAAAATCTAGCTGTCTCTGATATTTCTGGTACGCTTGGATAGTCCATTAAATACTGTGACATAGGACTAAAAGACCTATATCTATCAATTGTATTTATGGTTAATCCAGTACCTATAACACTACCTAATTCTTGATCATAGTTAGGTAATATAAATCTCTCATCCATTTGGAATTGACCACCAACATAATTAAATTCATTGCCAGTATTGGTAAATCCTGATGCTGTAAATCCAGTTGATGTTGCACAGGTTGGTAAGTCAGTATAATGATTAAAATCGTTATACGTTGTTTCACCAGTCGGCGAACCATTCAACAAATATGAATAAGCATACTTAAATTCTGCTTTAATAATATTTGGATATGGGTTATTCCAGTTAATTTGTTGTGTAGTTGAGTACCAGTCATTTAACCAATAGTATTGGTAATGTTCTGACTCAATATAGTTTTGTAAATAATCATATGGTCTTACATTAAATCTATATGTAAATGTTGCACCTGATTGGCTAATTTGATATGGAACAACAGCCATTGTTCCAACCAATCCATCATTAACATAAAGCTGTACATTAAGCTGCATTGACGTTTGATATGTGTCACCAGTTAATGTAACAGAGTAAGTCCCACCACGTTGATAAATCATATCTGTAGAACGACGTATCTGCGTATTGTTATTTAAACCATTTGCATATAATTGTGGGTATCCGAATGGCATATTATATTCCTTCTATTGCGTTTATTAAGTCTTCTATGGTTGTGTCACCTAAAAGATTTATTATTTCGGGATCTTCTAATACATTGTCTATTGCTACATCGTACCAGTTTGAAGCCCTTATTCCAAACTTTTTTATATTCGCTTGGATGGCAAATGCAAAGCTTCTACGCTTTATATATCTACCTTTTTTATCTCTACCTTGTAGACCTCTTTCCTTAATCCACTTTTCTAATGCGTCTACTGGAACACCCTTTTTTCCAGGTAATCTTCCTGATTGTACCCATTGACCATAGTCATTCATTGATACTGTTAGGGTGCTTCCGTCAGGCGATGTTGATGTATTAACATTAATACTATTTTGTAATGAACGTGATGCTATTTTATTTGACAGTCCTTTCTTTTTACCAAATCCAAAGGGGTAGCGTTTTTCAGCTAACGCCTCTTTGAATTTGTTTTCAATAATAGGTGCAATCGCATTTAAGTCCATATTATCTTACTTGTGTTACAGTTGTTATTACCGATGGTATTGCTGGTATATTTCCACTAGCTGCTTCTGCTAATATGGTTGCGTTACCGTTTGTTAATTGATAACCCAATTCATAATAATCATTTGCTGCAGCTTCATCTAATATATTCACGGTCATTACCTGTGCAGTATTATTTGCTAATACAACTTTTGTTGCACTATCTGCGATATTAGTTCCATTCTTCTTGAACCATACATAACCAGTATCTGAACCAGCAGATGTTTCAAATTGTGCTGAGAATTGAATGTTATATGTACCACCATTTGAAACAGTTAATCTTGAACCACTAACAAGTGACACACCTACAGCACTACCTGATGCATCAAAGTTCAATGAACCACTTACACCAGCACTTCCACTTTGAGTTGTGTTTGACCAAAACTCACCAGCATTAAACATCTTGTGACCATACATTGTAAGATCACCAGCATTAGCAATTGTAACTGATCCGCTAATATCTAATGATCCAGTTAATGTTGTATTACCTTTAACATCTAATGATCCTGATACACCAACCAATGAACCAGATGTTACATATAAACCAGTTCTTCTATTTGAAGTTCCAGTACCAGTACCTACAGCAAATACAACATCTTGTGCTAAATGTAACGATGTTGTATCGTTAAATCTACCTAAGAATGCTGATCCACCATTTGTACCAGCAGTATGTGAACCAGATACTGTTAATCCATTACCAACTACTAATGATGAAAGTAAGTTTGAATTTGATGAACTTACAAATGATGATGATACTGTTATGTTTCTACCACCAATAATACTATCTGAAATTACTCTGGTACTATTTGAGTTTTGTGAACCAGATGTATAGACGTTTATAGCAGCGCCTCCAGAACCACCAAATACAACGTTATTTGTAACACTAACACCATTGTTTGTAATGTTTGATGAACTAACGTGGTTATTAATATTAAAACTTGTTGCATTAACATAGTTGTTTGAAAAGCTAACAGAACCACTAATATGGTTTATTACTACAGCACCAAGTATATTATTTGTAGTAATATTCGGTCTAACGTTTGTAGCAAAAGTTTGTGTTGATGTTATTGAACCACCTAATAATGCGTTTGTTGATGCATTCAATGTACCAGATGGGTGGTTTAAAGTCATACCACCGCCCATAGCAATATTGTTAGCAATAATTGGATGACCGCCAGATAATGATGATGTTGTAAAGTTCATATTAATCACTGAACCAAAACCAATTATATTGTTTTGTGTTTTAGGGAATAATAATGAACCACTATTTAAAATAATACCAGCATTATTTGACATTATCATATTACCAGATCCAGATATATAACCTGTTTGATCTACAGTACCTCCTAAAGCTGTTGCTCTAATTTGTGGAATTTGAACAATGTTATTAGATCCAGTAATTCTTAATGAACCAGTGTAGTTTGCTTGTAGTGAACTAGGACCAGCAGAACTTGGGTTATCACCCCAACCTAATATAATATTTGATTGACCAGCTAAACTATTGGTTAGATATAATGATGTATTTAAGGTTGTATTATTTGATACAACATTTAAGTCACCATTTCTAACACCTAATGAACCAGTTATAGATTCTGATCCACTTATAATAACTGAACCTGTTAAATTCGTATTAAATACATTAACATCAAATTGTGAACCACTAATATTAATAAGACCAGCTGGGTTTACAAAATTAATCACTTTAGATGTACCATTTGTTCTAAACACTTGGTCACCGTTAGTTGTAAAGTTCATTGAACCTGAACCAGAACCACCTGGTGCATTTTCAAAGAACATATTTCCAGCAGATTGCCAATATGAATTGATACCATTTAAGAAAACAGTTGGTTGTGAATTACCACCAAATTCAGCAGTTTGGAAATATATGCTTTGTGCTTGTGCGCCAGAACCACTAGCAATTATTAAACCAGTATTTAATGGATCGCTAACATTAATTGTTTGTTTACCTAAAAATATGTTAGATCCAGTAGTTGCAAATTCAGAACTATCTTTACCATCTAATAGATTAGCATTTTCAGCTTGAGATGCTGATACAGCGTTCTGTGCAAAACTTGACGAAATAGAAGCGTCTGAGTTTACAGAATGTGAAGCACTTATAGCATTTTGCGCTTGACTAGCACTCAACGCATTTGATGCGAATGATGCTGTACCTTGTAAATTACCAAAGAAACCAGCAGATGCTGTAGTTGCTCCAGTAACATTTAAATTACCCAATGGTACATTAACAGTACCATTTAATGTTTGAACATCAGATGCTTCATCACCCAAGATATTAGATCCTGATGTGAATATAACAGATGATGTTTGATATATTGTTTGTAAATAAGTTATTGATGCAGAAAGTGCAGTAATTGAACCAGTTACATTTAATGATCCAGATATTGTCTGTGATCCGTTGAATGTATTAGATCCAGTTGTAGCAAATACAGCTGATCCAGTACCTTCTAATGTATCAGCAGAGATTGCTGATAATGCACTATTAGCTACATCACTATCTTGTGCAAATGATGCAGATAAAGCAGTTGATGCATATGATGCACTATTAGCATTGGATGCAAATGAAGCAGTACCCTGAACATTACCAATGTAACCGTCAGTAGCTTTGATTGCACCGGTAACTTCAAATAAACTACCAGTTAATGTAAATGATGCTGATGATGGGCTATTTGTAAAAAAACCACCAACTTGGTTTTCATAAAGAACAAATCCACTTTTAGGAATTGGTGAACTACCTGATAAGTTACCGGCAGCCATTTGCACATAATCATCACCAACAGATATTTCTGAATATTCACTGCCAACTAAATCAGTATGTTTTAATCTGATAGCGCCATTAAAAGATCCTGTACCTTCATAGATACTATTAATCTCATATTGGCTATCATAATATGTTGGTAAGTGTCTTGAATTTTCAACTGTAGCTAACTTTAAGTTATCTTTGAATAATTCTAACTGTAATGCTGTATCGCCAGTAATTTGGTTTATATTATTAACCCAATAGTTTGTTATATATTGTGAACCTGTGTGATAAGAAATTGTATCACCAGAAAATCTTGTTTGGCTAACAAATTGTGTACCACCACCTACAATTGTAAAACCTGGGGCACCTTGATAACCCAAACCTTCTTGTGATGAAAATATAACGTCATTAATTAAGTTAACTGTACCACTAACTGGTGCAGCAACTGTTGTATCTGCTCCAGTAGTTGTTAATGACAAAATTGGATGGTCATCAAGATATACAGATCCAGATCCTACATATAAGTGTCTAAATGGTTTTGTCGGTGAACCAAGATCAATTGAATTGGATACTGCTGGTATGATTGAACTAACCAATGATCCAGTTAATGATATATTGCCACTTAATTCAACATTGGTTGTTGATAATTTAAGTGGGGTTTGCGTTCCATAACCATCTGTAATTGGTTTTAGTGTTGATGATATATAGTCACCAGAACCAGTACCGACATTTAAGACTGATTGATAGGATGAACTTATATACTGATTACCTAAGTTTGACATATTAGTATATTAATTTTACTGACATTATTTTATCCCCGTATTGTGCTTCTAAATTTTCTATTAGTTGCTTTGTGAGTTTTACATTCTCCAATATAGTAGGTTTGTTATCTGAGCCGTTAGCCCACATTATTTTGTATTTCATATTATAGAAATTTATATTTTATTATACTTTTTATTAACTTCGTCCCATAATTGCGCTAACTCAGACCATTTTGTTGCTGTAAAATCTATTTCAGGTAATACACATCTGTTATAATCAAATGGTTGAGTAAGTGTTATGTTCATTGTCCAGCCAGCTAAAACACTCTCAAATCTCTCCAAGAATGGTTCAACACTAGCACCCCACTCAGTCTCATACTCTGATAAATATAAAACTGTGTACACATCTTTGATAATTTCTAGGGTATCACTCAATACATCTCTTTGGTTTGAATAGTCATCCTCTAGCTTATCTGCTACAATTATGGTAAAATTTAATGTTAATTGATTTTCATCTAGAATTGTATCAGCTGGTAAAACATATAACCTAGTATATTCTGGTTCTTGTTTGGTCTGTACATCCATTGTTAGTTGTGTCAAATCGCCATATCCGAAGCTATTAACTTGTTCGTGAGTATTTGCAATATCCTCCAAGTCTTCTATAATTTGCTTATAGTTAACCACATTTACTGATGTTGGTAAAGATAATCCACTGAATGGTAATACACAGTTATTGTAATCAAATGGCTGGTTGATGGTTACATTTAATGTCCATCCACCTAGGATTGTTTCATATCTTTCTAGGAAAGGTGTTACATTTGGTCCCCATTCTGGTTCATAATACAACGTAAAATCCCCATACTGTGAGGTATATGATTGGTATAATATTGTGAATATATCTTTGGCTATCTCCAACGTATCGCTCATTACGTCACGTTGATTTGAATAGTCATCTTCAATTTTATCTAATATGATGATTGATAACTGATATGATAATACGTTCTGATTAAGGGTTACAGTACCAGGAACCACGTACATTTTTGTATATCTTGGCTCTTGTTTGGTTTCAATGTCCTGAGTAATTTGTGTAATATCACCTATCCCAAATGAATTAATTTGAGGGTGATAGAACGCAATTCCCTTTAAATCTTGTAATATCTGCTTATAATTAGTCATCTAATATTAAATATAAATTTATTTGATTTGTTATTTGAAAGTTTTCTTCTGTAACTCAGCTTGTAGCTGGTCGTGTTGAATGATATAAGTTAATTGATTAAACACCTCTATCATCTTTTTTTCAAGGACATATTGGTGCTTCGTAATATCGTTTGAAGTAATTCTGTTGAGGACCACATACCATCCGAAGACTTTTTGAAAATTAGATGCCATAGAAGTTTCCGGATCTTCCAGATAATTTTTATCTTGGTCCATATCGAAAGCTTCTTGATCGAAGATAGCTGGGTATAATCCAAATATCTGTTTGCGAACTTGATAAAAAAAAACTGAGCAGCAATTACATATTTGACATCTAAGTGCTTTTTGAATAGTTCAGCTCTTTCATTTAAACTATCAACGCTGTATTTTTCTATTTTAAAATCGTGTTCTGACTTTTCTTCTATAATTGGTCTGTACATTACTGCAGCCAATATGTGCATTAGATCCAATAATTCTTCTGGTTTCTTGGTGGATATTGTATCCATATCAATAAACTCAGCAAAGGTTAATTCTTTCCACGTAGGAAAAAATCCATAATGAACACCATTTAATTCAAATCTATCTTTAAATGGAATGTCTTTAGCTATCGGTACCAATGACATAATATAATTAGCAATATAGCTAACTTCTTGATAATCAACCTGTAATAGATCTTCTATTGGAGCGTCTGTAACAATATTAATTAGCTTAGCTGCAAAGTAATCGTCACTGAATAAGTCTTTTACTTTATAGATCTTAGCATAATTTTCTATGTTAATAAATTCAGGAATTATATATTCCTTGTCATCAATTTTAAATTTAAGCATATTAAACGTAAGCCATCGCGTATCTACCTGTGGCTTTCAGGTTCTTTATTTCATAATACATTCGCATCATTAGAGCATCAGATAAGTCTGGTGACTTACCTAGTATCTTTTTCATCTCTTCTTTTGAAGCTACTTGTACCTTATTATCTCTATCAACATCCTTTAATTTAACTGCCAATAATTCTTGAGTCAAGTCATCAATTAAAGATGTATCTAATAAATTGATTGATATTTTACCTTCCTTGAATAATTCAGATAGTTTTACATAACACTGGCTTTTTAAATTAACAAAGTTCTGATTGTGTAACGCTTTTGCATTATTGACAAAATTGGTTCCACGGATCTGGTCGCTGACGCCTCCGCCCACACCATCGGAATCAATAATCACATTAGATGGGTGCACTCCGTATTTCGCTATTAGAGCCTTAATTTCGGACGATAATTCAACGGTTGATAGTTTGGTATAGACGAAGCATTCTAACGCAACCAGGCCCACCCAAACAATAGCTACGGACCTATCTGATCCAAACCTAGCTACGTCAACTGAAATATATTTTTTATCATCACTATTTGGACCAATTCTAAATACTGATCTTGATATGTCATCAAAATCAAATAAGCTATCAGCATCCATCTCATAATTCCAGTCACCTTCTAATAGACGCTTACGTTGACCAGGTGGTAACGATTTAAGCATTTCTATGTAGGTTGCTGGTAAGTGTGGATTATCTAGTGGTAATGCTGGGACAAATGCTTTATTCACGTCTAATGATTCTTCTATGTATGGTAGATAGAAGTATTTCTTTAACCATACTTGTCCAGGGTTACACGTCAATAATATCTTTGGTATTAATTTAAATTCATTTAATTTGAAACGTATACGTGATTTAAGAATGTTGAATGCTAGTTGTGGTATTTGTGCCGCTTCATCAACAAATACGGCGGTTAATTCTAAACCACCCAGGCTGTCGTAATTTGGATCACTTGGTTGATAAGCCAAATCTTTTAAAACTATTTCAGATTTATTATAAAAGGTTATTACATTGGATTGACCATTGTATGTATAATGCTCACCGGCTTTTAATCCCATCGCTTGTAACGTCTCAAATAATGTATTGAGAGTGGTTAGTTTTAATTGTTGTAGAACTGTACGTCCAATCAAACATCTAATACCAGAATGCTTAATGCACAATGTAACAATCCAAAGACAACCCAGCCAACTCTTTCCAGCACCAGCCGAGCCACCATATAATATCTCATTCGTCTTGTCATCGAATAAAAGCCTCCAAGCTTTTGATTGTTTTTTAGTTAAATTTATATCTATCATAGTCAAAAACGAAACGTTGCACAGTCAATGGGCAAAAAAATTATTCGGTTACATTGATGTTTATTGCGATTGGTTGGCCACCACTGGTAATATCAATCTTCTTGGTTTCCAATTGATGGATCTTTGCAATGTCAGCTAGAGTTTCGCGCTCAACTCGTTTGTTATTATCTTCGCGAGCTCTCTTAAGCAAATCATATAATTGATTTAAATGATTTTCCAATATCTCTTCGCTATTCTGTTGGAACCTTTCCTTCAGTCTTGTTCTAGCCTCTTTCCATAGGTTTTCGGCTTGTCTGGGTGTTATATTAAACTCTCTTGAAGCTTTTGTTCTAAACTCGTTCCAAGACAAATGCTCATATAGCATCATCTCAAAGACTCTGTTCATTCTTTGTTCTGCTTCTAATTCGTTAACTTGATTTTCCTTTGGCATACTAATAAATATAAAATTAACCTTTTACGCCTCTCAACTGATTGTATTTGTGACGCATTATTCTTTCAACTCTCTGTCCACACGATCCACAGCCTACTGGTAAATCTTCATTGAATAATGATTTATATACCCAAGCAATAAACTTTTGGTCCTTTTCATTTGGTTTACCTACCATTAAATCTAATGCTAGTTTAAGATCTTCTTCTGTTGGTTCTATTACTATTTGTATTGGTTCCGGTAATGCTTCAACAGGTTGTTCTTCTGCTTTCTTTTTACAGCTTTTACATCCACGTTTTTTCTTTAGTGGATTTTCTAGTGCTTTTTTCTTTAGTTCTTCTAGTCTTTGTAACTCATCCATATATATGTATATATTTATTTATGACCACCATTCCACTCAGTTATTTCTTGAGCGTGTAACTCTTCTGGTGTTTGGGGTACTTTATTTGTTGTTATTGATTTTTTGTGGGCATACAATACACCTTGGTAATCTATGTCTAGGTGTGGGAACTTATAATATTCTAAGGTATAACCATTATCTTTTAATAATCGCTCACAACTTATAAGACAAGGTAGGTTATGATATTCTATACCAATATGTCTTACACCGTCCAAATACTTTGCGTCTAAGCCGTTTAAATATAGTTCACCACCTTCTATATCAATCTTAACCACATCAGGCTTGTAGAAGCCAAGATATAGCTCAAATTTCTCAATCCTATCTACGTAGTCCATCGTGTGTACAAAGTTTCTTACATTGAAGTTCTGTTTGAACCAGTCATATGATTGTGATGATGGGTCCACACCGGCTACGAACTTTGCTTTGTTCTGTATCCAATACATTGGTGTTGGTGTGTGCTCTGAGTTTATTCCGCAACCTAAGTCTAAGATTGTTTGTCCTTCTATTGGTAAGAACCTCCAATGATCTTGTGGGTGTTCTGAATGTATTTCACCTTTAATTTGTCTTTCCATTATCTATCTTTTAATCTATTTGTTATGTTTGTTTTTACTTGTTCTTTGGATTGTTTAATGTAAGTTGATACCGATGTTAGTGGTATGCCCGTCTTTTTTGATACCTTTGATAACGATCCTAGTGTCATATATAAGTCCATCAGGGATTTATGAAACCAGTTCAACTCACAATACTCTTGTTCTAAGATACACAAAATTTCTTCTTTTTCATAGACCTCTTGTTCTGCTTCCATATGTAAGCATTCGTTAATATCTACATAAGTGGCTCTTTCTTTTCTAATTCTATAATAAAATGGGGAAGTTGTTGAATACCAATTAGTTCTAAGAATGGAAACTATATAATATCTAATCTGGTCATCGTCATAAGCGCGTAGCTTAATCTCGTCTTTGTCATATAACTGCATAATAACCTCATGTAATAACTCTTGAGATAGTTCGTGGTTCTTGGTTATCTTCTTGGCTATGGTTAGCAAATCATAATACTTTCTCGTTATAAATCCCTCAATCTGTTGGTTCATTTAAAAGTTTTCTAATATCCACGAGCACCTGGCACATCTCATAATTTTCTTCTTCCTCGTTTGTTATTAATGATGACTGGATAATTAAATCAACAACCGCATCTCTGTTCATACCAACGTGTGTTGATCTATCAACCATCAAATATATTTTGTTCACTATGTATTCACATAGCTCTTTTTTATCCTCCGTCTTTAAGTCAAAATAGTCTTTTGGAATATCTATTTCATCAATTTTGACTTGTGCTTTTCTACCCATCGCCATACTGTTCCGTTTGCTTGACCTGTTAGTTTTGCTATTTGCTTATTGGAATAACCTTCCAAATGCAAATTTACCACCTCATCCTTTTCTTCTTGGGTTATCTCAGATCTTTTTCTTTTGGTATGTGGTTTACGCTTCGTAATTTTTCTACTTGGTCTACCGTAACTATCTAATAATGGGAAGTTACCGTCTTTGTCTTTCCAAGGTAATTTATACCAAATACCATTCTCATCATTGAAAGTATAACCCATTACTTTCATAATTTCAAATGTTTGTTCTTTTTGATAAATATCCACATATGTGTTTGGTTTGTTCCATACCTTAGCACTACCACCATTTTCGCTTAAGTATTTCTGTCTTTCTCTGCGATCCATTTCAAGTTCACATTTCTTACATCTACACTTAAGACGCTTATAAAAATCTGTCTTTGGTAACCATTCTTCACAGTCATTACAATATTGGTAATCTACTGGTGGGATAAATTCTATTGGTTCTTCTATCACTTCTGGTTGAGGTTGTTTAGCTTTAAGTCTTTGTTTATATTCAGCTTTTTGTTTAGCTATACATTCGTTACAGATCTTTCTAGTTCTATTCTTACCTTGTATTGAATGGTAGTATGTATAAAACTGGTTATCGTCTTTTTCTAAATCACATTTGTTGCAACGACGCATAATAATAAATATCTGGTTTTAAAGCAAAAGTCCAGCTAGGTAATGGAGCAAAAACCTTGGCTGGACTTAAGTTGTATTTATAGTTATATGTACTAATAAATATAACATATTTATCTAAAAAAACAAAATATATAGGAATATTTTTTCTATATTTTGCACAATAAAACTTCTGCATTTGGCACAATAAAACTTCCGGGTTTGGCAAAAAATACAAAACCCCAACCATCCCGGTTGAGGTCTTGTCCGCTACCTTCTAGGAAGATCACGGCGTTGGTTATACAGAAATACTAGATCATTACTAATATACACAAAATATTTAAGATAACAAAATATCTGTTAAATTTTTTGCATCTTTTATATCCAAATATGTTACTGTCTTTAAAACATTTGGATATGCCCTATAATACCAAGTTGATCCTGGAAGTTCTCTTTGTTCCCATACTAAGTCTTTTAACTTCTTCAAATTCCAAGACCATATACCTTCCGGTGTTGAGACAACAAACCTTACCCTTTTAGAACGCATTAGAGCGTCGTATTTGGGCTTATCCATCAAAAGAGTATCGTAGTGTCGTCCACGACATTTAAACTCAAATATGACGTCCGTAGACGGACTGTAACCATCCTTCCTGTTAAACTCACTTGTGTCTTGAAGATCTGGTATTAATTTATCCTTAAGTAGTTTTATTAATTCTGCCTCTTTGAGGTTAGTTAAAAAAGTTTTTCTGTCTTTCATATTTCCATAGTTATTGTCTTTTTGTTATTCTTCTTAAGAAGTTCTGGGAAATATACTTTTATAAAAAAGTTGAGGATGTATTTGTCACTACTGTCTAATACTTCTTCTTCAAGTAGTAGTAGCGAAGCTACATAGTCTTTCTGTTCAGGACTTGTTAGTTCTTGAAACTTTTTAATACCAATACTTCCATCCCTAAAGTACATTGGTTTTCTTTCTTCTTGTTTGTTTTCCATTTTAATTTGTTTTTTTATTTTTATTATTATAATTTTTTAAGCATCCTTTCCACCATCCTTTGAGGTACTTCAACCTTTCAGGACAATTTGTTTTCATACCTTGTTGAAGATAACTCTTGTAACAACCCAATATCCAAAGTTCATCCTGGCTTAGTTGAGGATGACTATATTGTTTTTGTTCTTCTAAAAGCTTTTTGAATGTTTTCATAATACTATCTTTTTAAACCACTTTGTCTAAATATACCATTAGCTTTTCTACTATTTTTTGGTACAATGACTTGTTTTATTTCTTTGGTACATTCAATGTATCTTACACCATTTACTACTATACCAATATACTTTTTACAAAAAATTCTAACAATATCAACCTGTTTGTTTGTTAAAGTATACTTACCATTCTTTATTCTTTCTTGAAAACTATGTAATAGTTTTAAGTCTACAGGAAGAATATTTTTCCAGTATGGTTTTAAACTCTTCAATAATCTTTTAAATGTTTTGTTGTTTTGTGATATTTTCTTTTTCATATGTTTTTTATTTACAACTTCAACCTTCTACTTTCTTCCTTCTACTTTCTACTTTCTACCTTCAACCTTCTTCCTTCTACATCTACATCTACATCTACCTTCAACCCTCTACCTTCTACATCTTCCTTCATCCCTCTTCCTTCTACATCTACATCTTCCTTCATCCTTCTTCCTTCTACGCTAGGTATGCTATAGCCAGCTGTAGCATCCTGTAGGTTGCTAGCTTTTGCTAAGCCACCTTTTCTACCACCTTCAATACGTTTTTGACGTTTGGTTTCATTGTGATCAAGCAAAGGTTTTACTTGAGACCACATTATTTCATCAATTAGACCATCAAGGTTAATTTCTTTTCCCTCAGTGTAATTACAAAGATTATTAATAAATCTTCTTAATTGTTGGTCATCCATCTTTTTGATGGCTTCGTTCCAGCTTACGTAGAACACAAAACTTTTCTTTTCCATAATCTATCTGTTTAATAAAAAGGGGTTAACAAGATACTAGCTGCCTTCAACCTCAGCGTTCTCCCATTAACCCTTAAATTTCTTTAATGTCCATATTGTTGAAGGGGACATATATAAATATACACTTTTTTTTCAAAAGTACAAAACCCCAAGCAAAAATATTTTTTTTGCTTCAGATTTTTTTATTTGCCAAAAATTCCATATATTTGATTATAATAAAAATTTATAGATTATGGTACAGACAAAAAAGATTCAAAAATGTGCATTCACAAAGTCTTGGAATGCCCCAGATGGTAACACCATCTATTATCATGAAGTATTGTTCAACGGAGATGAACAACCTTA
>JACCDT010384947.1_pt1 | contig 32872 bp, 40 predicted proteins | sample 7446291 | NCBI WGS metagenome assembly JACCDT01 (sample SAMN15323446, study PRJNA562643) | freshwater metagenome | isolation source: river surface water | place: USA:Blue River Watershed | collected 2017-08-17
CTGTTAGGTCCTTGCCATTGGCAAGATAAAAGTCCGTAATGTCCATACCTGGTGGTAATTGTACGATTTGTGAGTTCAATACCTCGCCAGCAACACGCCGAGAGAACTCCATACCAGGATTAGACCCATCTTCTTTAACATCGTTGTCGCCTACAATATAAACAACATCAAAACCATTAAATAACTTTGAGTAGTAAGGCTTCCAAGCCGCTACCCCTGGAATACCAACGGCAGGTACACCGCAGTTTGCATCCATAACTATTGCATCAAATTCACCCTCACAGATAACAATGCTTTTAGTAGGAGACATTGTGGCTATGACGTTGTATAGGTGGCTCTTCTGCCCTACAGGTGAGCCATACTTAGGCTTGCCATCATCAAGTCTGCGGAACTTAAAGCCAACGCACGTACCAAGTGCGGTCATATAAGGTATTGAAATCCAACCCTCATACATCTGATGACCCTCTATCGGATCAACGATGGTACCTATCTGGTACCGAGCAGCCGTCTCTTCAGATATCCCACGTCCTGCGAGGTAGCCTAGCGCCCTGTCGCTTATTGAGTCCGCGTAATGGACTGCCGCTTCCAGCAGTGATTTCGTTTGCTCTATCGATAGCATCCTTAAACCCCAAGTTCTCCAATTCCATAATCACGTTAATTGCATTGCCACCCTTACCGCAAGTGTGGCAGTAGTAAAGGTTGTTATAGGTATCAATTACTGCAGAGCGCCTGCTGTCCTCGTGCATACAGCATCGCACTGACACATTGAAGCCTTCCTTTACTTCCCCTCCAAAGTGTCTTACTACATCTGCTATGGAGACTGAGTTTGCATCGGAGCTGGCTTTTGACCTTTTCTTACGAACCACCCTGGTCCAGTCTTGTGCTGGCATCCGCAATCTCCCTCACATTTATCGTGAAAATCTTTGGCTAAGTCGGTCTTACCAATAGTGTTGTGATGACCTGCCCAACAACAACTACTGCAAATCATAACTCTTCAACCTTTTCCTCAAAGTCTTCAAAGAAACTGTTGTAATCATTCTCGTTTTTTGACACTCGAAACTTAGCCCTCACCAAAGCATCTTCTTTTGAGTTTGCTGTAATGATTGTTTCTCTACGTGAAAGAAAAGTAACCTTGTAGTTCTTCTCTCCTTCAGACAAGGGTTCACCTGTCCATATATTTGATGTTGTTATCTGTCCTTCAGGAACTGGCATTACTACTCCTATCTTGTAACCATTGGTCTAAGTCTTGGATAACCCAAGCCTTCTCTACTCCGTGTTGTCTGCGTTTGACTACGACGAAGGCTGGCGGGTTGACGGGTAGTCCGCGAGCCTTCGCGTAGTTGGCTGCCTCAGTCTGGGCTTCCGCCCAGAACTGTGGAAGACTAAGTGACTTACGATTCTTACACTCCAAAATATAGGTCTGACCTGCGATTATAGTAACCACATCGCCTTCGTCTGCAGCGCCCGCTTTAGCGAGTCGTTCGGCGAAGTGTCCAAGTTTGCGTAAGTATTTCATTACATCTGTCTCAAACTTGGAACCCTTTTGTTTGTTATATGAACTCATATAATCCTTGTGTAGTTGGAGTGCAGAACTGCCCTACCAAAAGCATCAGCATCATTGATCTGACAGGTAGCAAAGTTCACAAATAAACTTGCGTAATCTTGCCCGTCTGCCTGATGTTTGCCAAAGCGATTCTTAACGGCTGCGACTCGAAGGTTGTGACTCATCGGGTCATAGCCAAGAGTTAGTATCAAAGCTGGAAGTTGACTCACCTTTCCGTGGATTGCACGGCGATGAGGTGGATGAGTTCCAGGTCCATACTCACTTTGTTCTGATACGTGGTGCAAGACAAGCACACAGGCTTCAGTCTTACGAGCCATATCGTGCAGGTCCATCATTATCTGACGAAGCCCTGCCCATTCATTATCAGATTCAGCAGCGACATTCATTAGGTTATCTATGACAATGAGTTGTGGTGCTACTCCATAGAGTTCTATGTAAGCCTTAATCTCATCTTCGATATCATCAAGGTTTGGTGATGAATCAAATACCCATTGAATGTGGGATATATCTTCTAGGTTGTCAGCATAAGCATCAGGATTATATGAAATCTGATTCTCTACTGTTTGCTGACTATGTCCTGACACGTGAGCAGTAGCGCGAAGCATCACTGTCGCGATGTCAGTATCTGCGGAGAAAAACAGAGTAGGTACTTTTGATTTAATAGCATATACGAGAGCGAACATAGACTTTCCAGCGTTAGGTGCAGCGGCAACCATACACACTTGACCACGCCGAAACTTTATGTCCTTGGTTTCTAAGTCTTTCCACACAGTCGGAAGTGGCTGCGCCAATGTTTGGGCAGTCCTCCAAGCGCGGTCTAACCTAAGCACTTTCCTCCCGTCGTACTACTATTTTATTTTTTCTTCTTAACTGTTTTCTGTCCCACTCTGTAAGGCCACCCCAGATTCCGTAACGCTCGTTATGGATGCCCCATTCTGCACACTCACTTTGATGGATACAGTTGTTACATATACTTCGTGCGTATATGAGTTCGTATGACCTTGAGTCTCCCTTTTCGGGAAACCAAAAGTCTCCACCTGTTTGAGCGCAGAGAGGATCCTCGAATTCACGAGGCTCTCGCATTGGGTCATCGGACCCAAATAGTTTGGCACTTGTCTGGTGCGCCCTTTGATGCAGCACACATATAGCCCTTCCAAGGACCTTTAGCGCTTACTCCCTCGCGATATACCATCGCTCCGTGTTTGCAAGTATTGCTTGATGGTTGTACTGCTGGTGCAGTTACAGGTGCAGAACCTTGAACGGGCGCAGAAGATCCAGCGCCTCGAAATGTGTCAGCTGTTGAAGTAATCAACGCCGATACCATTGCTAGGTCAGTTAGACCTGTTTCCAATTCACGCACATCTGATGCGTAAAGATTTACAAGAGTTCCATCAGGCAACTTGTAGTTGACTTGGAACTTTGTTGACTCGGGTGCAGCCATTTACCTTCCTCCAGTTTTTCTAATGGAAAGCCTTGTGCTTTCCTTTCCTTGCTTAGTCGGCACGAAGCCTAGTGCTTTCTCCACCGCTTCTCTGTCGACTGTGTTACTTTGGACTGTAGACCATTTGATCTCATATCCTGTTGTTGTAACTCCAGTTACTCCAAGAAAGGTTTCTCTTAACCCTTCTTTCTTTTTTTCCAAAGACTTAATCTGTTCATCCAGTTGAGCATACTCAAGTACATTAAGTGATGTTTGTTCATCATCAAGAACTGGGATGTTATCTCCCATAAGTTCTTTTTTTAGACCAACGCATCCCATCTCACCAGAGGCGTCGTAGTATTTGCAATAGAACCTGCAGTAACTTTCGTCCTTTTCAGGTTCAGGTGCAAGGTCCGATGTCTTGATTGCAGATAACCAATCGAGCGCCTCCAGTGCGATGGCCTCATCATAGGGTTCGGAATGTATTGCTACATCACGTTCATCCCCATCACGAGGAATGGCTACAAGATTCACAGTCTGAACCTTCCCCAACCCAGACTTTTGAATTAGGTAGCCATAAACTTGTACTTGCCAGCGTTGTTGTTTAGACGGGAAGTAGTTCAAGTTCTTAGTCTTGACAGTCTTCCAGTCCACTACATCACCTGTCCCAGGAATGAAGCAGTCAACGTGTGCTTTCATACCGTCATATTCGACAGTCTGTTCAAGCAGTACATCTTTGTTATCAGCCAATGCGGACTCAATCGCTGAGTGGATTGCCGTACCCATAATCGCTGCGAGTTTCAACTCGCTGTCGTTGGTTTCAGGCTGATTGTTTAAACGGTACCAGACTTTACGACGACAACCGCCAAGCTCTGATGGTCCAATCTGCACTTGAGTAGAGCGACCACGCTTGTTCTCTTTTTCGTGTAAAGCCTTGATTAATAATTCTTTTATATCCATCCGTTGCCCTGCCATCTTGTAAGAGTGATGTTGAAGAATAGCAAGTTTACCTGCAAAACTCTAGCCACTGCACGCAGTGGTGCATAGTCAAATACTTTGTAATAGTCCAAACCTATGGACCAGTTATCCAAGTGGTGTGCATTGATATGCACTGTCCACACTTTCCAATCTTTTCTCACGTTAACTCCCGTCTTTGAGTAACTAATTGAATCGGAGGACAGGTATTAATGTCAAGCATCGAGGCAACCTGAACTGCCTTCTCGGCGTGTTGCTCTACATTACCAATAGTGAGACGACCCATACGATCATAAAGATAACCGAGAGCATAAGCGCCGCCACTGCCGATTCCATAAATACCGCTATCACTCTTGATGAACGACAGGTCCGTCGCGATATGGAATACATTCCCATCAAACGCGACAATGTAGTCGAATCCTGCTTCCTTGTCTTTCGACGCTTCATACGGGTCGTATCCATTCTCTTTGAAAGCCGTGAGTATTGATGGCATCACTTTCTTACCCATCCACTGGACGGGATCTGCACCCTTGTATACAGGCGGAGTCCAGTTATAGGTCAAGATGTCACCAGGTCTAGCATCACCAACGATACCTAGCAGGTACTTACCGATGTGAATTATTTTCGGAGTTGAGGTACTAACAGTCCTCATACTGTCCTCGGTGATTTGGCTATCAGCAGCCAAGACTGCAATGTTCTCCAGCTCTACTGCTACCAATGTTGTCATAGCAGAGAATTATATATCTTCGGCGTGTCGTCGCGTTAGCGACACACCTGGTCGTTACAATATGAGCGAAGCGAATAACAGTACAGGGGCCGCTTATCGGCGGCCCAGTATCTACCACACTATGCGGTTCCGTCTACCAAGGCTGCGAAAAAACAGTCTACCACCGATACAGGCTTCTGACCTGCGGTCTATAGGACCGACCCATCAATGCGTCTGTGGCTGTACAGTTTTTAACACTTATGTCCAGTTCGAGGACTATGAGATCTGTTGGTATGCCCTTGATGTTCAATGTGCTAGTTGCGGAAATCTACTCAAAGCCCCTTGTCCTATCGATAAAGAGGCATAAAAAAAGAAGCCCCACCCATTTCTGGGTGAGGCTTTTCCTCGCAGCTTTCTCTACAAACTACTTACGTCCGAACTCCTTGGCTGATGGATCTAGCCACTTGAGTACTGGTCCAAGGAAACCAGCTAGTGCTGCTGTTCCTAGAACTTTCACATCGGTTTCTCCTGCTAGGTAAAGTGCAATAGCAGCGGAAGCTGCAGCACGGAACCAGGTTAGAGATACTTGCTTGAGTTGTTCTTTCATTAGTCCTCCTTCGGACTGGGTTTTTCCTTCTTCTTCGGCTTCTTCTGAACCTTGGCATAAGCCAAGCGAGCAGCATCAACCGTATTCCATTTCGGTTTATCGAGCCAAGGAAACCAAGGACTGGTGTCCTTAGCACAATCTTCCTTGATGGAAATATGCAGATGTTTGACGTGTTTATTTGGTCCTGTGTAATCGCGGTCCCCGCGTTCTTTAGACCAGATACGTCCACTAAAAATCAGATATGAAACTCGCCTGTCTGCCTTGAGTTTCTCGTAGATGTCACCACAATCAATCCCGTTATGTGGGTCGTGAGTCAAATCTACTGCGTGACCTGTGTTGTGATCTGAGTTAGGACTTGCCTTGATGTGAGCCTTGCTTGGTAGTAGGCCATCCGATGCCTTCTTGCGCTTGGGAGCAAGCGCAGTTGCCTGCCGTAGAACGGCAACAGCGGCAGGTGTTGCACTCTTTGCAAGTGGTTTCATTCGTCATCCTCTTTCTGCCAGAATCTTGTAGATTTCATCGACTCTCTTTTCAAGTCTGTCTACTGTGTCTTTCAATGATGACCCGCCATTGGGCTTGAGTTCAAATAAAAACGAACGGACTAACCACCGTAGTCCCATAAACAAAGTTGAGGCTAAACCAATTACGGTGGCAACAAGCGCTGCCCAATCAGCAGGGGTCATTGATGGCTCCTATACGGATCTAATAGTGACAACTAAGGTTCCGCCAAAGCCTGAGAACCTCTTGTCTTGCGGTGTACGGTTGATGAAATCCATCTCTTCTATCAGGCCAATATAGGATTCTCCTGTACGGAAGTCCTCTATTCGGATGGTATCGCCTGCATTTTCTACTGCTTCGAGCTGTTGCATTCTTGCCCAAGCAGAACCTTCAAAGCCCACTTGTACGCCGTACTTATCGGCTTCTCTGTCATAGCAGAACAGTGGGTACTGGATAAGTCTCTGACGTGGTACTGCTGGTAGAGACTTGAGTTGATAACCAGTAAACAATGGACCCTTGGTGTTATCAGTAGAGTTACGAGTCATTGTGAACTTGAAGCCCATATATTCCTGCGCTCCCTGTGGGTACGGAATACCAATCTCAGAGACGCTAGATTCTTGGGCAAAGGAACCAATCGGGTACTCAGTATTGTCATAGGCAATAGATGAGATGTTGAGTCCACCGTTGGTGGTATCAATACGTGGGGTAAGTAGTTTGAATATCTTACCTTCAAGGGTGTTGTAACGGACAAAGCCAGTCTGAATATAACCAGATGCAACTAGCCTGCTCTCTGTTTCAATGTAGACAAAGCCATTGGTAGTTGTGGCATTGGTTGTAAAGGCTAGACGGTTAGTGCCATTGATAAAGGCACAGGCAGTTGTCTCACGGGTGGTATCACCTGATGCGTAGTAAGTATCATAGGCATAGGGAAATACCAGTGGAGCAATCTGTGTAGATAGGTCAATGCGGATAGTTCCTGGCTCATCTTCTACGCCAGTTGCAGCCCAGGCAAACTTGTCACGGAATGCAAAGTCATAGACAGGTTGGGTGTTCTCCCAAATCAAAGGACCATAGGCTAGAGATCCATCATCAGAGACCACAGCGGCACGAATACCTTTGGTGGTACCAATGAGCATATAGCCAAGGTAATAAGCAATCTTGTAGATGCGCTCACCGCTAGGCATTTCAGCAGCAGTAATAGCGCTGGTCAATGTAGGCATCGTTCCATTAGATGCCAAGGTGAACTTCTGGATATTGGATTGGGTACCAGAAAAGCCAGTGACATAGATAGCAGCACCGCTTGATGTGATGCTGGTATACACGAAGTCGTCTACTGGATGGGTATAGACAGCAGTAGGTAAAGCCGTTGCATTGGTTGCAATCTCATAGACCTTGTTGTTGATACAGGCAACGATACGTTCCTTAGTGAACTCCATTACCACGTTGGTAGCGATAAGACCTGTCACCTGAAACATCTGGGTGTTTGCAACAGTTGAATACTCGGTGAGCAACTTCTTGTACATCGTCAGTTTGGTAGAGCCACCAGAGGTAACGTTAGTAATCCAATAGCAGTAAACTCCATCATCACACATTGCATATACCTTGTCATCGGTACCAGCGTTGTAGTCCACAAAGTGCTGGACATTGCTGGTGACAGTACCTGTTGCCGCTGCCGATGGCACATCTGAGGCAGTCTTGGCATAGGTAAAGGTAGTTGTGGTAGGAACCGTTGAGATGGTGTAGGTACCGTCGAAGGTAGCATCTACTCCTGTAACAACAATCTCCATACCTACGGCTAGGCCGTGAGCAGCGCTGGTTGTCAATGTAGCCACATTGCTTGTCAGAGCCTTATTAGAGACAGTTGCAGTGATGGTTGGATATATCTTGTCAATGTCATAACCATCAAGCATTAGACAGCCAAGGAACTCATTATAGGTAGTAGCTCCAGTGTTCTTTAGTTGCTTCCATTGAATGGAGCGAAGGTGCTGTTGCGGTCTTAGGTTGGCATTGAGAGTTCCAGTAGTGTGGTGCGTAGCATCCACATCTAGAATCAGAGTTGCTTGTCCTTTGGTCCAGACATCTACACCTTTGGATTCGGTGTACTGGAATCGCAGTGATTCATCCTGAGCAGGCTCAAAGTACTTGATGCCTTGTCCTAGATGAAAGGATGATTGGCTTCTAAACCACCAACCAGTCAGCGACTGCTCACCAGCCTCACGGGTCTGGTCATACTGTTGCTTACGATACTGCGCCGTGACACGGCGATAGGGTGAATCATCACTGGCAGCCAAAAAGAATGGCAGCCCATTGATGGCTATATCGTAGGCAACTCCTGTGGCTTGATAGTTAGTCGAGCCAGCAGGGTTAGATAGCGTATAAACTATTGGTTCAGTGATATCAGAACCGTAGGGTGCCAATTACCTACTCCTTACTTAGAGTGCTGCGATTTCTTCAGGTGTCAAACCAAGTGCGGCTAACTTCGCCTCTGCTGCAGCCTTGGCTGCTGCCTTTGCTTCTTCTTCAGCCTGCTTAGCAGCGGCTTCTTCGGCAGCCTTGGCTGCCATCTGGTCGCGCTCTGCTAACTCTGCTGCGGTAAGAGCAACAATTTCAGTCTTACCAGTAGAGCAATCAACGATTAGTTTTGTTGGTGCTTCAGCCATTTGTTATTTCTCCTAAGGGTTTATGTTCATCATTTGTGCAATTCCATAAGCAGGTTTCTTCATTTAGTACTGCTTCATCGTGGCACTTTGGCGGGATAAAGGCATCCCGTTGGGCATCGTAGGTATATCCGATACCAGCATAGTTTTTGCGGATTCTTCCGTTGTAACTAGTCTGAACCCACGTACCACCTAGACCAAGTTCATTGGCTAGGAACTCTTGAGCAGTATTAGTATGTTCATAGTAATCATTGACTACAAGAACTTGAGTAACAACGCTGTTGTTATCTATCTGAGCATAGTGTGCCATTACGCTGCATACCTCACAATCACAATTCCAGAACCACCAGTGCCAGCGTTGCCAGCGGGTGAACCACCACCGCCGCCACCAGTATTCACTGTTCCCGAAGTAGCGGCTGCACCGTTATTTCCACCACCAGTTCCGCCACCACCAGTTCCACCAGCACCACCAGTAGAGTAAGTACCAAATACTGTAGAACCACCACCGCCGCCACCTGCGCGAGTTACAGATGAACCAGTAATTGAACTTGCACTTCCGTTACCACCAGCACCACCTTCGTTTCCGCCAGCAGAGCCAGCAGCGCCTGCACCACCACCGCCACCTGCTGCAGTACCGACTGCTCCGTTATTTCCTTCAGAAGGAGAGTATCCACCTTGGTTACCAGTACCTGCAGTTCCGCCGTTTCTCACACCACCGCCAGAACCACCAGCACCACCAGTAGCATCTGCACCTAATCCGCCACCTGTTGATGTTATAGACCCAAATACAGAGTTACTGCCCTTAGTTCCATTAGTTTGTCCACCTACGTAAATTCCACCAGTTCCGCCGCCACCAACAGTAACTGTTAGTCCAGTATTTGCAGCACACGACAATGCGGTACCGCCAACATTTGTTCGGTAACCACCCGCACCACCACCACCACCAATGTTGGATGCTCCTCCACCCCCGCCAGCAATTACTAAGTATTCACAATTCAAAGACTTTTTTGGAGTAAATGTGCCAGATGAAGTGAAGGTATGGATCCAGTAAGTGCCATCAAATACGATGCTATCGCCACCAGTTGCTGCTGGAGCATTGGTAGGAGTAACGCCTTGCTTTGCTACGCCATAGAGGTAAAAGGTTGAGTACTGGACAAATGAACCGCTTGCAGCACCATCCGATATTCTTGCAGAATAAAGAGTTACTGAAGTAATTGCAGATGATGACGACCACAATCCAGCGACTATATCTTGTCGCCCATCTGTTGCATTGTTTTCATTGACTGCATCTACAGAAATAGATTTGTTATTACTTGAAGTATAGTTTGGAATGTAGATTTCAGCGTTACCAAATGTAGATGCTGTAGAACCGCTTGACGTTGTATATCCAAAAATAGCACTTGCCGCAGTTGATGATAGAGAACCTACACCAGAGCCGTACCCATATAAAACTCTTGAAGATAAATCAGTGCTAACTCCGTTTAGCCCTACATAAAAAAGTCCACCAGCGGAATTGCTGTCATCATTTCTTGCTGAAACAACAATCTTCAAATCAGTATAACTCTGCGGAATGCTTGTGAAGGTAACACTGGATGCGCCTGCCGAAGGGACGACAATCTTCTCCAGTAACACCATAGTTTCGTTTGCCATAATTAGTTAGTTCCTTTCATAGCGTTACGCAGCCGTAATTCCATAGAGTGAGAAGACAGAACCTGATTGGAAAGAACCAGAATCAGGATAGAACGTGATAATATCTATGGCTGATGTGCTTCTCCATAATTCAACTTGTGCATTGACGTGATTGCCAGCACCATTGCTACGAATCAATATAGTTTTATTAGTAGTTGTATTGGAATAATTTTGAAAGTTCATTATTAGATTACCATTGCCACTACCTGCAAAGGCATTGTCCATATAAATATAAGTTTCATTTGTAGTTCTAAACGAACTACCACTACTGCCGTTTCCTCTTAGGACTGTACGAGAATAGTTACTTCCACTATCTACTGAGCCATTTCCAACCCTAGCCCATACTTCACCATATCCTGTGCCCGAGTTTATTCCTACAACAACGGCTACTAAATCAGTATAAGAACCGCTAATGCTAGAAAATGTAACAGATGACGCAGTGGTATTTAGTGTTGTACTTGCTATCGGAGTGTATGTAATTCCTGCAGCCATTGGTTACGCTCCTTTTATTCCGTAGAGGGCGAAGTGGGAGTATTGAACTAAAGGGTCATTATCCCATTGACTTATAGAAAGTGAAGTTATTGCAGCAGTATTTTCCCATAATTGAGATGAAATTCTTACATCTCCATAAGCGTTAGTTTCAACACCATTAAAATATCTTGAAGTTGTGTATTTGTTGGTGTTTGTATAATCAAGAATGTCCACAATAGAAACACCAAAAACATTTGCTGGAGCATTCAATCCCGCAAAATCACCAAAAGAACCGTCTGTTGTGGACGCACCTGCGCCTGCAGAAGAACCATTTCCCGAAAGTCTGTGAGTCGCATAATTAGCATTGGTCGTATCGCCATTAAAATAGATTTTTCCGAACGTAAAAGTGCTTCCCCCAGTTGACCGAAGAAGCATCCTCAACTGCAAGTGAGTATAAGTCTGAGGTATAGAACTAAAAGTTACGCTTGTAGTATTACCAGTCAAAATTGTAGTAGCAATAGACTCATAAGACCCAGTGATGCTGTAACGAGTATAGTTCTGTGAAGCCCAGATACCAAGGATCGGTGACATTAGGCGATATCTCCTACTGCATACCAACTGTCGGTATCGCGCTTGATGAGAGTTATAGCAGAATACTGTGCTCGACACTTAGGCGAAGCAGCAGTAGCGCCAGTAGAAACAATCGTTGTTGTTGCAGGAGTAGCAGCACTTACTGTTACCTGACCTGCACCAATCTGAATGATGTTCAACTGCGTTCCGATTGGAAATGCCGTTGTTGCATTGGTTGGGATTGAGTAAGTCTGAGCAGCAGCATTGCTTGCTGTAACTAACTTATTGTCAGCATCTGCTAGGACGAATGTATATGTGGTACCAGTTTGAGCATTGAACGCTAATGCTGCGCTCGCTGATGTGGTTCCACCGATGAGGGCTACGCTCATTAGTTTGCCTCGCTTCCAAATGCACTAAATGATGATGTGCCAGTTGTCGAATAGACTGTAATAACATCTGTGTTGGCAAGGGTTAGTCCACCTTGTAGCGATAAGAATGAACCGCTTGGGACCTGTACGCCATATGCGATGTAGTGCTGATTAGCCAAAGTTGCTCCTGCTGGACGCACTGCAATACGGATCGTATCGGCTGCTCCACCAGTGTTGGCTACTTGCAAGGTAGAGACAATCGTTGCACTACTAGCAGATAGAAGAGTTTGCGGTGATGCAGCCGTAGGTGCAAGTTGCGCTAGAACTTTATATGTTGGCATTACTCGATATCTCCAATCAAGGTCCAGGTATCTGTTGCTGTCTTGAGAAGGCTTGCTGCAGACCACTGAGCGCGGGTCTTAGTTCCAGTTCCATTGATGGTTACACCTGCTGCTCCAGCAACTGTTACTTGCCCTGCGCCAATCTGCTGTAGGTTGATGATTGCGCCAGTGGCGTATGCAACAGATGAGTTAGCAGGCACAGTTACTGTAATGGATGAAGCATTATCTAAAGTAACCAACTTGCCGTTGTCTGCTAGGACGAAGGTATATGTCGTACCTGTCTGTGCATTCAAGGTTACATTCTGCTTGGCATCATTGATTGTCGGACTGGTCAAAGTCTTATTAGTGAGCGTATCTGTTGTCGCTCTACCCACCAAGGTATCTGTCGCTGCAGGTAGGGTTAGTGTTGTTGTTCCTGCTACTGCTGTTGCTTGGACTGTGGTAGTACCAGAGGTAGAACCAGCAAAGCCTACGTTTGCTACAGGCGAGATAGATGCCTTGAAAGCATTGAGATCATCTGAGGTCAGTACGTGCTTGACTGTTGCACCTGCTGTGTGTTGCACACCAGATGTTCCAGCACGTGCTCGAACAATAGTGAACGTGTCGCTAGATGCGGCAGTAACGAATACGATTTCTTCATTGGTGGTATCAGGGTCAATAGCAACGGTGAACTGGTCTACGTTACCTGCTGCTAAGGTGACTCCACCTAATAAGGCAGAGCCAGTTCCTGATGCCACTGTCATTGTGGTGGCGCTAGACGATATTGTTGAGGCAAGCGTCGTCTCAACGCTAATCGACGAGTATTGTCTGGTCATTAGCCTTCCTTATCGGGTTAGATGTAGTCTGATTGGGAACTGATCAGAAAGTTTGAGGGCTTCTTCCTGCAAGCGTTGCTGGAACAAAGCGAATACATACTTGCTCATAGCAGAGCCAGCAGATGATGGAATCTTGGTGTCGTTGAGGTCAGCCTCAGCGCTGGATAGATTGATACGACCAGCGTCAAGGAATGAAAGCAGACGATATGATGCGCCATAGACGATAACATCTTGGCAGGACTCTGGAAGTCCTGTGACATCTACAAAGTCATCTGTGGTGTTATCCATAGTATCTGGAACCATTGTGTACCAGACCTTGATAGTTCTACCAGGTTGGATGTTCTCATAGATATTGATGGTCTTTTGAGTATTGAATGTTGCAGTGTTAGCAAGCGGGTCAAATCTCCAGCGCTTGATAGGTAACCACTCAAGGCTTGGGCCTGTGGTCTGCCAACTCATATACAAAACTTCACGAGCATCATCAGGCAGTGGGTATGTAACCTGAGATGCGTTGAATGTAAAACTTGTTGACGATACTGCAAAGAGTTTTGGATAAAGACTGCGGATAGTATCGTTGATAGCCTTCTGGATTGATACTCGTGGGAACGTTGGAGCCAGCGTTACTTGAGCATATCTAGCGTGAGGCGAAGCAGTTGTACCTTGGAAGCCGCGACCAATCGGATTGGTTGGTGCTCCCATAACGTTGAGTGTGTTGGTTGTCTTGTTGAAGGAATCTACCCAGATAAGTTCGTTGTCAATCTCAATCAAACCTTTAGCAAGGTTATCGGATGAACCAACCTGAATCTCTAGGCTAGTGGTCGTTAGACCAGCAGTGTTGTTGACATAGGTAATGCGATCTTGGCGAAGTGAATAACCTTGTAGGTTAGTCTTCACTTCATCAATCAATTGCTCCAGTGTTGGCATTGTTTCCTTCCGTGTACCAGCCGTCTCCCCACAGGGTCATTAGCCTGTTGAAGTATTTCTCGTATTGCTTTGCAATGACATCTACAGAGTAGAGCGATACTGCTCTATCTCTAATTGCCTTGCGGTCTAAGTTCTTGACGTTCTGAGTTGCCAAGATAAATTCTTCTACGCTACGACATCTAAAGCCTGTAACGCCTTCGACAACAGTTTCAGTAAATGCGCCCCAGTCTGTTGTGATAACTGGAGTTCCACAGGCTTGTGACTCAATGTTCACATTGCCAAATGGTTCTAGGTATAACGTTGGGACAAAGGTTGCTATCGCATTGCCCATCAACTCTGCACGCTGCTCTGGTCCTACAGCTCCTACATATTCACCATACTGTGGGATATGTGTGCCAGGTCCTGCCATAATCAGTTTCTTACCGATTACTTTGCAGATATGTGCTGCAATATCCACGCCTTTGCGTGGAACCATTCTGCCTATGTAAAGGTAGTAATCGCCCTTACCTTCGCCTAGCGGGAACATATCAGGATCTAAGTAACCTGGAATCACCGCATCGAAGAACATTCCATCTACAGTCGCTGCGTTCTTGAACTGTGCATAGACTGCGTGCATCCAAGCGTAAGACTCAAATACTTTGTAGTCTGAGAAGATACCTGAGTATCCCACTCCGAACTCCACGCTGATATGAGACTTGTACGCATCTGCGATAGGCTTGTGACTTGCACCAGCAATCAAGCAGATAAAGTCTTGTGGCTCTAGTCTTTTGCGTAACTGCTTGATGACATTGCCATTGAACTTCTGCCAGTGCGGAAGTTTGTAATCAAACGGTGCTTCGACATAAGGCTTGTTACCTACCGCCAAGCGACGCTGAGTCTCTGTGATGCAAGGGATTAGTTCATCTACTGCAGCCTCATTCTCAGTGCCAGCGTAGAGATAGACTGTGTGTCCCAGTCCCTTCATCATATTGCAGAACCTGCGTACCTTTTCAGTGTACGCACAGTTTGCAAAGTCTTTAGTTGTGTTAGTATGTGGCAGGCTTACGACGTGGAATCTCATACCACAATTCTAGCGAAAACCCCTGAAATCAGAGACAAACTCGCCGCGTAAATCTGAGAATCCATCAGACTGTATCACAAGGTCTGGGGTAGCGACATAGGCTTTGGTTCTATCAGCCCACATTCTATAGGCTACATCTATCCACTTCTCACCCTCACGGGCGATATGCAGGAATAGGTCAACCTTCTCTGGTCTAATGCAGTAAGCCTGAGTTCCTGTGGTTTCTACCTGTCTGAGCCAGTGTTTATTGACTGGAGTGGTAGTCACCTTCAAGGCTCCAAGATAAAAGATATCCCAGTCTTCAGGCAGGTCAGCCATATAAGCATCAAGTTTAGTGCTAAATTCATCATCAAATAAAGCATCATCTTCACAGATGAGAACTCGTTCATCTCTGCCGATTCCTCGTAGGACTTCTATGTGGCTTAGTCTGCCAGCCACGATTGGGTCCATCCCTATCAACTTGCCATCTAAAGCCTTGTGGACTGTGTACTCAAATCCAATCTTCTTGGCTTCTGCATCAAATTGATTGAGACGGTCAGACCTGCGTTCAACATTGATGACGGTAATTCTGTCAAAGTATTTACTAAGACTCACATACCACCCAGCATTAGGATATCTGGCAGAGCAGTAGCGTTAGATCCGCTAGGACCTGTCGGGCCTGTAGCACCTACAGGGCCAGTTGCACCAGTCACGCCTTGCGGTCCTGTTGCACCGACATTGCCTTGCAATCCTTGAGGACCTGTTGCACCCGTTGGTCCTGTAGCACCATTAGTACCAGCAGGTCCTGTAGGACCCGTTGCACCTGTAGCACCAACATCACCCTGTGGGCCAGTTGCACCAACTGGACCAGTAGCACCTACTGGACCTGTTGCTCCAATAGGACCCGTTGCTCCTGTTGCTCCAACGTCGCCTTGGATACCTTGTGGACCTGTAGGTCCAGTAGCGCCAATAGGACCTGTTGGTCCTGTTACACCCTGTGGTCCAGTAGGACCAGTAGCACCGATAGGACCAGTGGGTCCGATAATTCCTTGAGATACAACCGCAAAGATAACGTTTGTATTGTTAGCAAAACCTGTGGTTCCAGTACCTGCTGATGTAACAAGGGTTACTGGAATCTGAATGTAGTCATTGGAAACAATGGTTGGCGTTGCAGAGCAAGTCCACTTCTGGTAGTTAGTAGAGTTGGCTTTGTCTTGGATAACAAGAACATCTCCAGTGCTAATCAAAGCCAAGAAGATGTCAATGTCAACATTGTCAGCATTGATGTGGTCTACGTTGATTTGGGTTGCTGAAGTCTGAGTTGCGTTGTTCCATAGCAGGAATGTGTTTCCTGGTGAACCGCTTGTAGCAGTCGTCTTGGCAACATAGTCGTAGTAGTTAGCAGACTGTCCATCAGCACCTGTGGCTCCAGTAGCACCTGTAGCACCTACTGGTCCTGTAGCACCGACTGGTCCCGTTGGACCTGTCGCTCCTGCTGGTCCTGTCGGACCAATATCACCTGTCACACCTTGTGGTCCAGTGGCTCCTACAGGGCCTGTAACGCCCGTAGGACCTGTATCTCCCGTAGGACCTACTGGTCCTGTGGGTCCTGTTGCACCAACGGGTCCTGTGGCTCCAATAGGGCCTGTAGGACCTGTGTCTCCAGTTACGCCTTGTGGCCCAGTTGCGCCAACTGGTCCTGTCGGTCCAGTCGCTCCCGTGTTTCCTGTAACACCTGTAGGTCCTGTTGGACCTGTATCTCCCGTAACGCCCGTAGCGCCTGTGGATCCTGTAACTCCTTGTGGGCCTGTCGCGCCAGTCGGACCCGTAGGGCCTGTGGCACCAACTGGGCCAGTACTTCCTGTAGCACCTGTTGCTCCTGTCGGTCCTGTGTTACCAGTAACACCTTGAGGACCAGTGGCACCTGTTGGGCCAGTGGAACCTGTGGGTCCTGTCGGACCTGTTGGACCTGTTACTCCTTGACCGCCTTGCGGTCCTTGATCTGCTGAAAATTCTACCGCGACTTGTGGAGTAATGGACTCAATTACGATAATGGTACTCACGTAGTCACAGCTCCTGTCACGACAAACTTACCTTCAAGAATGCGGGTAATAGTCCCGCCTGAATTCAAAACTAAATCATACGAATAGCGGCTTGCTGCGATATCTTCCGTAACGGATGCTGGAATGGTTACTGTGATTCTTCCATTGAGAGCATCAAAGACCATATAGCCATTGGCAGTAGATGCCACGACTGTTGTTGTTGTAGCGCCAACGAATGGGCGAACAGTCATTGTCCCTGTGTAACCTGTAAGGTTCCAAGGTGTAGCAGTTCCATTGATGTTGTTTTGAATCTGGAACTGAAAATTGAATGTAGTTGCTTGGTCGCAGATGAGATTATATTTCGCGCTCAAGATGAGATCTTTCTGAGAGCAGCCGCTGCAGCCAGCCCAGAAGTGCCAGCGAGCAAGTTACATACACCATTGAAATCGAGATGAGTATTAGCAGAACCCGTAATACCAGCGATATCATTCAGCACTCCTACAGTATCAGTGTGTTTAGTTGTGACGCTTCTGGCAGCAGCCCATTGACGTGCTGCCAGCGCCATATCTACCAGTTGTCCTGAGTTACGATAAGTGCCACCATTGGCAAGGCGGTTCAATTCTTGATTGAGCGTTGTTCCATCTACTCCCAGTGCCACTTATCTCTCCTTATTTCTTCTTCTTTGCTACTGCTGCGTTATCTACCAAGTTTGGATATGGACGACCAGCGGCTTTAGCACGCTTCTTTGCTGCGCTCTTCTGTGCTGGTGTCAGTTTCTTCGATGTCTTCTTAGGATTCTTTGTATCCCAAAATGCTTTCTTCTTCACCACTTCACCTTATCTGCCCAATATGCTGCGCTCATCTTGCCTTTGGCAATGTTCTTTGCGTGACGGGCCTTGAAGGATGCTTGACGCTTTGTAGGCTTCTTATCGCCGCTTACGCCTTGTTGTCCGAATCGGATTGTCTTGACTTGACTTCCTTCTTTGGCAACGACGACGTGACTCTTAGTTGGGTGAGAAGGCGTACGCTTGGGTTTGTTGAAGCCCGCAACGCCAGCTCTTGCAAGACGCGGATCACGCTTTCTTTTGCTTTCCATACTCACCGTACTTTCCTAGAACTGCACGAATCGTGCCGTTCTTGTTGAGTCTGACTACCATCCCGTCTCTGATAATTACAGAGTTGAACTTCTCACGTCGGCGGAATTGACCCGACGACATTACTTCTTCTTTTTCTTCTTAGCCTTTGGCTTGGACTTGCCAGCCTCAGATAAAGCGATAGCGATTGCTTGCCTGCGGCTCTTGACTACTGGGCCGCCTTTGCCTGAATGCAAGGTTCCGCGCTTGAACTCGCCCATCACCTTTGCTTCTTTGGTCTTCTTCATTTTTTCTTGGCCTTTTTCTTAGCAGCAATCTTTTTCATAGCGGCTTTCTTGCCGTACTCCTTGACCATTTCCTTTTTGGATTCGGTCTTCTCGTGCTTCTTTCCATAGTGCATCGGCATTATTTTTGCCCCTTTGGGTATGCGCCATTAGCGCCCTTTTGCAATTCTTCGTATGTCATAAATGGACGGTTGTTCTGGTCTGCTGGATATTCCTTGTACCAACCAGGATGATCTGCAGGGTTGTACTTATTGTTCTGTAGGTTTGGGTCTTTTGCTGTAGGCATTTCTTACTCCTTGAAGGTAAGTGTATTTCCATCGAATGCTTTACCAGATTCGTTGGATAATCTGAGTGCTGCGTCTATATCTTTTTGCTTGGTAGATATTGGCTCTACGCCCTGCTTTACAGCAGAGTAATAGGATTCCAATTCTTTGTTGTCTTTCTTTTCTCTGTCTTTATCCCAGCCTTGCCGAGTAGGGAAGCACCCTGCAAATGCAAAGTTTGCTGCTTGCAGACAGTCAGAGTATGAGTCGTGTTCTTGGGTCTTACACCCAGAGCGACAGTTAGGATTCTTTGTCATAATTATGCAATTGGTTCTAGGTAGTCAGAATAGCCTGCATCAATAAGAATCTGGGCTTCTGCTTGAGTAAGAACATATTCGTGTCCACCAAGATAGTAGGCATCTGCGTTAGCCAAGTCATCTTGGTATGGAGTCTGAACTTCAGTCACAGTGGTTCCATTGACAATCAATGTGTAGGCACGAGGGATGTCAGTAATGAATGGATTGATAGGACCGCTTATTGTTCCGCCAGTGATTCTTCTGGCAGCAAGACGTGAGTACTTATCAAAAGTTCCATACTGAGCGCCCCAAGTTTCCCAACGCCAAGGAGTTGTGAGTCTGTAGTCCATTACTTCCTTTCATAGCGAACTTACCGTTAGGCAGAGTTTCAAGGCTCTGCCCAACAGTCAATCAACTATACGATTGAAGATGCAGTTTCGATGCGGTATAGAGCCGCTTCACGAAGACGTGCGAAGCCACCGAAGTAGTACCAGCCGATGGTGCGGAAACGACGTAGTGCGTCGATTTCTGGACCGATAACGGTTGAGATATCTGCTGCTTGTGCTTCAGCAAGTGCTTCACGACCAGCAACGACTGCCTTGTAGAGAGTCACTGCAGGTGATGCACCGTTAGATGCGGAGAGAACACGTGGTGTCTCTACGATGTACGCACCTTCGATTACGCCGACGGAGCCAGCGACGAATGGTGTACGGTCAACGTACTTGGTGAGTTCCTGGAATCCACCAGTTCCCGCTTCAGCGCGGAGATCCGCAGACTGACGTGGGTGGACGTATGCAGCATAGAGTTCGCCGATACGTGGAACTGCCTTGTTGGTGCGGAGTTGTGTGACAGCCTCGCGGATGTCTGCAACTGCCATTGTTCCAGAAGCGGTAACTCCTGAAGCGCCTGTTGCTGTACCACCGTAGATTACGTTGGTTCCACCAGTAAGAACGTTTGCTACAACTACGTCGATAGAATCGGCTGCGTTGTAAGCGATAACGTCTGCAAGAGCAGCGTCAACGTCGTTGAACGATGTGAGGTTCAACTTCTTGGTGGTTGTAACTGCGTTTCCGTACTCATTGAGAGTTACGGATACAGTTGATGGGTTGCCGAATGCAACTGAGGAAACGTCTGAGGATTCTGTCAAAGTACCAGTCGCTGTTGCGAGGTCTGAGTAGATGGAGAATACAACTGACGATCCTGGCATAGCCTGTTGCACTGGCTTTACGTCAGCGAGCGCACGCATTACTGGAATGCTGCGGAGCGCCATACGTACATACTGGTCATATGCTGTTTTTACGAGCGCCGAAATATCGGAGGTCGTAGTCAGCGTACCTGTAGGTAATGCCACTTTAGTGCCTTTCGTTTAGGATCGGATTAGAGTCCAGACTGCCTAATAACTTCATCCAGTTCTTCCTTGCTATTGGCTGACATCAAACGACGCATAATGTCTGCTTGAAGTTCAGGAGTATTTCCTGACTCAACAGCATTAGTCATACGCTGATAAGCCTTTGCTTGGGCTGGGTCAACATTAGGTGTTGCCTGGGTTTCGGCCTGTTGAACACCGAATACATCGGCGTAATCTTCAAGCCATTTAGATACAGACTCTTCAGTTGGGTCTATATCCTGTGGGATAAATGAAGCGATCTTCGTATTTACCCCGCGACTAGCGAGGGCATCTTTGATTGCTCGTTCTCTATTTGATTTAGCAAGTGATTCGTACTGCGCCTTTAGTTCAGCGAGTTCTTTATCCTTTTGCTTTGTTGCTTTACGCAATTGTTTGACGAGATCGTTGCCATCATTGGATGGCGTATCAAAGTCGTCTTCTTCGTAGTCGTAGTTGGACATAGGTCCTTCTCCCTTATTAGTTGTTGTCGTAAGCCTCATATAGACTCGGGGGCTTTCTATATGGCTCTTACTACTGGTGTTAATATCTCTCTAACGGGGCCAGTCGTTCCGTTAGCAGGCTTAGAATTGGCCAGCTCTCTCGCGGCCTAGTGCGCTACCTGCAGCACCTGTTCTACCAGAGAACTGTGCAGTCTCTAGTTCAGCAAGTTTGCGGCGTTTGCGCTGTGCTTCTACAGCACCTGTTGTGCCAAATACTTCTTGTTCGGCTGTTGTCTGTGTAAATGGTCCTTCACCTTGCTTGGCATAGATTTCACCAAGTTGTGTTGCTCGTGGCAGGAATCCACCGATTGTTTGGAATCCTTGACGTGCTTGTTCTCCAGTTACACCAAAGCGTTGCAACTCTTCTGCTCTAGCAGCACTGGTTGATAGACCAGCCTGCATTGCACCTGCTCCAATTTCAGCAGCAGTTACTTTGCGCTTAATATTGGTCAGCGCTTGCTGTGGGTCAAGAGCATAGGCAAGAATATCTCCGCTAGATATGTCAGGGTAGAACTCACGAAGAGCCTTAGATACTTCTGGGGCTGCATTAATAACGCGGTTCTGTGCAGTTTGAATACGATCTTCTAGTTCAGCGGCAGAGACGTCACCAGCAATAAACTTCTCAAATCCTTGTTGGATACCCATATCTCCGCGTTGGTAATAAGAAGCAGGAAGTCCGTAGTTGCGCATAACATTCTGGTATTGGTCTTCTAGTTGAATATATTCAGCCTCAGACAAAGAACGAAGACCAGACCTGATGCGTTGTTCATTCGCAGCAAAACGCTTTTTGTAAGCATCTGTATCACGTAGACGTAGAGTAAATTCTGCTGGAGATAATCCTTCTACAATAAAATCTTGCAATGGCGCCACTAAAGCACCAAGACCATAGCGGTCGAATTCTGAAAATAACAAACTATAGGCAGATTGTCCCTGACGACGCTTTTCTTCTGCTGCTGCTTTGGCAGCCTGCTCAGCCTTCAATCTATCAGCAGCACTGGTATCTACTACAGCAGAACCACCTGTGGTAATACTGCCTCCACCTGTAGTGCCACCGCCTGTAGTTTCTCCACCTGCAGTCTTACTACCAGCAACTCGTAAAAGTCTCCAAGATCCTGAGCCAGCACGACCTACAGATCTAGCACCAACCCATTTCCAAGAAAATCCTTCAGGTGCTTCTGATGGTGGTTCGTCCCAAGGATTTTTAGTTACAGAACTAGGTGTAGGAGTAGGCGTTACAGAGGGTGTTGTAGTTGCGGTAGGCGTTGGAGTAGTTGTTGAAGTTGGCGCATTAATACTTTCAAGATATTGCTCGTATGTTGTGCGGTCCTCTACTGGAAGGCGACGCATTCTTGCGTCCCATTGCGCTCTAGTCTGTACCATTGTTACCCCTGAAATCCGAAGTCACGAAGTATGCCAAGCGCTGCACTAGATACTTCTTTTCGAGCATTGTCGGTGTATTGCCAACGTGGGTCCTTGCGAACTGCACGTTTGAAATCAAATATAGACATTTCTTTGTCTCCTGAATAAGCAGACTGAAGAATTGAATCACTTAAAGGGATTGAATCTGGGGTTACTTCTAGCAATGCTGCCATAGAATTTCGATATGGAGCATAAATGTTAGCCAGGTCGAGACCTTCATCCATTAAATTCTTCACTTTATCTGACATACCACGTTTAGCCTGTTCGCGGATAAGTCGTTTGAAATCTTCAATGCTTTCTCCACGGGCAATACGTTGGAGCCAAGAATCTACTTGGTTCCCAAAATCTTCTTCTAGTTTAAATCCATTCAAACTAGCAGTCTTGCGTAATGATTCTAGCGTTCCAGCAGCTTCACCTTTTGCGCCTTTGGCAGTTATGCCACTAGTCAATTCGTCGATGATTGTTATATCGTCTATACCATCATCGTAATATTTTGTTAAAGTAGCATCATCGGCACTAAGACCTTTGCCAGAAAGGGTTGCCTTTATCTTTGTGAGCCAACTTTTAAGGCGTTCTTTGTATACGCCACTTTGCTCTAATTTTTGGACATAACGAAGTTGGGCATCAGAATCTAGTTGACCCCATTTAGATTTCTGCCATAGGTCATTGGCTAATGCTTCATCTTTTAAAGTTTCTCTTACGTATTTGATGTAACGAAGTTCTGCTCCATAAATAGGGTCATTGAGTATAGCCTCAAATACACCATATTTTCCTTGAAATAAATTTTCTTGTGGTGTTGGGGGTGTAGAACTGCCACCATCAAGTAAAGTAACTGGTACTGGTCTAGCCATTATTGACCGCCTCCCATCTTTCCAATCATCCATCCAGCAAAATCAAGACGACGTTTGCGCTCTAACGCTTCTGGGTCGGCTTCAGTTACTGCCTCTGTAATAGCGGCAGTCTTTTGTTCTGTGGTGAACTGTGGGATTTGTGTAGTGACCTGTTCAAGTTTGCCAGTTTTTTTATTTCGGACAAGTTTTGTCTCAGAAATAGTACCTTTGGAAAACATTTTATTAAGACCTTTAGTTAGGTCTTGATACCATTCCGCCTCGCGGTCAGCATCAACAATCTCGCGACCAAGAACTTTCTTTGCTACGTTGTTAATATCGTTATCAATCTGCTCTGGAGTATATTGATAAACTGAACGGGATAGGTCTGGCTTTGGCTTCTTACTTTCATCTCCGCCAACTGCCAAAGACCTGATATATGCTAATTCATCTGCATCTAAAAGACCACCAATAAGACTATAAAGACCGCTACCAGTATTGGTAGGTTTTTCTGTAAAACCACCAAACTCTGGTTTAAATGGGATTTTAGGACCAGCCATTATTTAGTCACTCCTGGGGTTAGGTACTTATCAAAAACAAGGTCTTGCGAAAGGAATCTGTCGTACAGGTACGAGAATCCCATCTTGTCATCATTTTTTAACTTATTGACTACAAGATCATAAATTACTCTTAGGTCTCTGTTCTTCTTTGCGTCAATACTTTTAACTTCACGCATAGCAAGTTCAGATGCTATCTTTTGACGTATCTCAAGATATGCAGCAACGGACTTCCACGTTGGATTAGAGCCGTTATCTTTCATAAACTTCTCGTCCGAGATAATCTCAGATAGTCCGACTACGACTCTATTTGTCTTTGAGCCATCAGAATCTAAGTAATCGTCAAACCAAGCAGTCTGTTCATACTGACCAGTCTTGGGGTTGCGAATTGGGTTGCCATTCTCGTCAGTCTTTCGGGCAAGTTTTCGAATGACAAGGCTTTTGATTTCTGCTAAATCCTCAGCACCTTTAGACTGCGTAGATGGCAGACCTCGTGTTTGAAGTTCATTATCAATAGCATCCATAACTTGGTTATAGATAATCCAGCCTTTTTCTGCCTCTGTCTTTTTTAGGGCATCAACGGGATCAACTGTAGATAAGAACTTCTGGCTTGAGCCAGGAGCAATTCTCTTACCTTTGAGGTAAGTGTATGCAGCCTGAGAGAACTCATAGTTCTCAAAGTTATTAGCAATCGTTCCAATAAGCCTAGGTTCAAGTTCGCTAAGTGTAGAAACTAAACTTGGATATTTATTAATGCGTTCTACAGCATATTGTGATGATTGAATATTAGTTGGATTCTTTGATAAACGAGTAGTAAATGCAAAGAAGTCCGGGAAATCATCTAAGAATCTGGCGTCTGCTTCCAAGCCATACAGCCTGCGATATTCACGGGCTTTATCAAGATAGAACTTGTAAGGGGTATCAAATCTTGGAGCAAATGGCATAACCAAGTTAGCAACAGTACGCATATTCCAATACTGCTTGGTCATCTTATCTATCTTCTCTTTTGGAACAGGCGGTAATCCATTACGCTTCGCTCTTAGTTGTTCCGTGTTGTAGATTAATTGCCAAGTAGAAGCAAATTGAGGATCATCCATACCTGACTGAGCAGTGATTGCTCTTTGCAACCAAGCTGGTGTAACACCCTGCCACGCTGCTTCGTATGCTCCGAATGGGAGAACAAACTTTAAAGAATCTTCAAGACTTGGTTTCATCTTAATAACTTCAGAGGCAGGAATTGCTACATAAGGTCCTACTGGGGATATGTCGCTGAATACAGTCTGGCTTCCCTTGTTGTATAGAACATCTAGACCGCCACCAAAGATAACGTCTAGTGATTGCTTAGGTATGCCCATCTCTGTAAGAGACTGCAAGCCAGGAAGATTGGTTATTCCCTTTGGAAGACTGACCCAGATAATGTCATTACCTGTTGTCTGTCCTGGTGGAATCTCGTTGCCTTCAAAATCTGTAACAAGACCTGCTCTGTTAGGCGCTTGCCATACTTGATAACCGCGATTAACAATCGCAGGATTAGCAGCAGCAAGTTTCATCCAAGTCTTTACTGCGTTTTCTTGTGCAGAAAAGAATGGGCTGAGGTACTTGAATAGCATTGCAAGGTTTGACTTGCGCTCAATATTGAAAAGGATACCCTTCATCTCGCGTATTGCAATCTTATGCGAGGCAGCCATCAATTCTGCTTGCTCATCAAGAGTAAGTTTTTCTTTCTTGAGACCAGTCATAATGTCTAGGCGTCGTCTTGCTTCACGGCGATACAACTCAATGTATAGCGGGTTACGCGCCCAAGCATCTTCTGGCAGAGTTCCTAGGAATTTAAACGCTGTATTAACAAAATCCTTAGCGCTTTTCTTAGCAACATTCAAAAGGTTTTCTTCGAGAACGTGTCCGTGAATTATAGGAAGTTCTGTCGGGTCTTTAAATGCCGCACGAAGGTCCTCTGCCGTGACATCCTTGATTTTTCCGCGTAGTCCTGATTGGATTGGCAGGTACTGGTCAAGGAATCCACTGGTTTTTGTGACATATTCTGCGGCTTCGTCTGCACCAAGACCTAGACGAACGCGTAGGTCACGACCCTTTGGGCTGCTAATAAGCCATTCTGTAATATCTTCTAGTGATTCACCTGCTGCAATGCGACTTGCTACGGCAGAGTTACCAAACTGCTGGCGTAGAGTCTGCGCCCACTGCTCAAAGTAACCAGGATCTGTTGGTTTGATTCGCCCAATACCCTTGGATGACAACTTGCGTAGGTACATATCGGTATTGCTATCAACTAAACGCTCAAAAGCGTTACCAGATGAGGCAATTCTGCGGAACATTTCTCCTAATGGACCGCCAAAAGCGTCATTAAGTTCGTAAACTTGACCATCAGAGCCAGTTAGTTTAAACGTTCCACGACCAATGCGCTCTTTTGGCTTTGCACCTTTATAGGCATTAAGAACATCTGCAAACTTATCGTATACCGCACGCTTCTCATCTTGAAGAAGTTTCAATGTATTGAGTTTGCCAGTCAAGTCAAGGTCATCTGGTCTCAAAGAAAGCGAAGTTTCAACCTCGCTAATCTCTTTCTTTAGTTTACTGAGTTCATTGATAACGCCACGAGACTTTTGTTGTACCTCACGAAGGGTCATACCTTCAAACTTTGGAGCATAACGATCAACAATACGGCTAGGAACTGCCAATGTATTATTGACAAGGTTCTTAACTCCAGGACCAACGTGACGAAGTGTGGTCATAGCACCGACTGATGCTGCAATACGCAACTGTGAATCTAATCCGTTACGCATTGTATAGCCAAGGCGAAGGAGAGCACCAGCCTTGAAAGCATCTTGGAAAAGGTCAGCATAATGAATGATGGAATGCCTTGAACCTGCTGTAATCTTACGCAAAACAGAAGCATTTTGCTTAAGCAAACTGTCCATCAATCGGAAGTCCATAATCGGCAAGAAGTCTGCTGTCTGTGATTCGAACTGCGGAACCTTGATAATAGACTCATCAATATCAACCATAAAGCCATTGTCTTTGATTGACTTAAGGGCAGAAGTTCTAGCTCTTGAATAGTTGTTGTAAAGTTCTTCGGCTATCTTCTCGTCAATGTCATACTTCTCAGCCAACTTACGTATGGCATAAGACTCTAGGTTAATCGTTGCTACGCTGCGAGCCTCTGGTGTAGCGGCTGCAATGTAGGTATCAAGCAGTCTTTTGCTTTCAGTTCCGTCAAGTTTCAAAGTTCTATTCAAATCATTGACGTTTGCTACGATTTCGCGGTATGAGTCAGGGTCGTTGAAATCAACGATACCGCCAGGGCGTTCTTGTGCTGACCAAGAAATTTTTTGATATAGGCGGTGGAATGGAGTTGGTTGGAAAATCTCAACGCGTGGATTGCCAACTTTTTTGTCGTAATACTTGGTAGCGCGACCTTTGGCAATGAAATCTTCTACGCCTTGACCGATATAGCCAGTGGTTCTCTTAAGAGTTCCGCCACCCTTGCCGAGTTCCATCAAGTTAGAAAAGTATTTATCGCTTGCTGCTAATGAAGCGTAGTTGTCTCTTGCGGCTTGGATTACTGCAGCATTTTCATTAAGGAATGGAATCATTCCTGAGCCATCTGGTGCTGAGAAAAGTCTCCACTCATCAACAGCGCTGAGGTCTCCACGAGCAGTCTTAAGAGCATCTGTAATGTAATTACGCTGTAATGTAAGTTCATCCATAGCAACTGGATCACCAAGGGCAGAGCGAAGGATAAGAGCAGTCTCGCCTTTATCTACCGAATCGCCAAGCAGGTGAGCAAGTAAGCCAGGATTATTCGAACTCTTGACCATAGGATGATTAAGAGCATAGGTAGAATCGTTATTTGTAAAATCATCAATTACCTTGGTAAAGCGATTTATCTCGCCGCCTTGTGCCTTGGTAATATCTTCTGCTGCTTTTGCTACAGCATCGGCGTTCTTTAAAGCACCTACACCAAGTTCGCTGGCTTTGATAGTTTTAGCAATCTTGCCACCAGCAAGAGTTACATCGCCAAAAAACTGGATACCTAGGTCAAGACCACCTGAAATCCATTTACCCCAACCGCTTTTTTTGAAGGCTGCTTCGCGCTCACGGGGGTCGTAAATGTTAAACTTTGGGTCATAAGCACTACGAAGGTTGTAAACTGTAGCCTGTCCAAATGAAATATCTTGTGCTGCTTCGTAACCCTTAGCCCAAGTTCTTGGATCAAATACTTCTTCGAATTGAGTACGATTGGATTTAAGGTCTCCTGATACAAGTTCAAAAGTAGTAAGAGGTTCGCGGATATAATCGCGATTAATTTGAGTAATACGCTCGACAGTACCTGCAACACCAGGAACCTTCATAATTGCACCACCAGCAGATGCTAAAGGTTTAATTATGCGTTCAGTGGCACCAGCGCCAGCATACTTAAATGTATTAATGAAGCCGTTGTATTGTTCGTTGTCATTCCACGGAGCAGTCGCTACATCCCAAGCAAAACGTGCTGGAGCTGTGGCTGCACCGAGAAGTTCTCCGCCAAACTTTCCAGCGTTTGTTACAACTGTTGTGGCAACATCACCGATTCTGTTGAACCATCCACTCACAGGCTATCCCTTAGTTGTCGGATTGCTTTGCGGGTCTCAGGTGATGCGTTAGGAAGTTGAGCGATATAACTTAAAACTGGTAGATATTCTCTAATTGTTGCTCGGAAATTAACATCTTCCTCTGTTGGTAATTGTTGTAATCCTATAACTTCAGGACCTGCTCCTGGACCCATAGCAATACCAGTAGTAACTGGTTCATCTGGGCGTTGAGTTGGAGCATATAAAGGGGTTACTGGTGCGCCTTGGGCTGCAGCACGGACATCTGCTGCTGGAGTCCCGCGTACATCTGGAGTTTTTGCAAGTGGAGCGCCAGCCTTTGTTGCAGCCATCTCTACACCTGCGCCATATTCTGGCGATTGGAATGATAATCCATCTGTTCTTGTGGAGAACTTGCCTGGACCTGCTGGGCCTGCGAGTGGTCCTCTAGCCATTATTGTCCTCCATCTTCTCTAAATCTGATGTGAATTGTTCCCACACTTTGGAAACTTTTGTTTTTCTATTTGCGTTATACACGGCTAAATCTAAAATTTCTGATGCAAGAGCTTCTACTGCTCGTAGGATATTAACTGCAAAACTTGATATAACTACTAAAAAATCAGCGAGAGTGATAGAACGCGGTACGTAATCTTGTTCATCGTCCACGTTCTATCCTCTCAAATAACACTAAGCCTTCTTGCCTTTGCGTCCTGCTGGAGCATAGCCAAACTGAACATCTGACTTTGCTGGCTTCTTGGTATCCATCTTGCCTTTTGTTGGCTGTTGCATTGGAGCAGCAGCGCGACCACCTTTTTTATTCATATTACACCTCCCTACCCTGCAATAGATGCGAGTAACGTAGCAATGTCTGGACGAGCGCCAGCAGCAGGGGCCGCACCCATTTGTTCTGGAGTTGGCTGCGAGGCAGGAACGGGGGCCATACCTGCTGCTGGAACTTGTTCGCCCATTGGCATTTCTGGTTGCGGAGGTTGTTCTGGCATAAATACCTTCTCCACAATAGTCTCTAGCTGTAATCCCTTTTGACGACCCTTGATTACCTCGGCGATTCGAGAAACAATCTGAGAAGGATCCTGACCTTGTGCAGCAAGCGCTGGGATAGCCTGGGCATACTGAGCAACAGCAACGCGCAAAGAATCGCGCATCTCTTCAATGTCAACACGTTGTTCTTCTTGAGTAACATTCAACTCCATTGGAATTTCGCGGCGTACATAATCACGTGATACAAGTTTGTCAGAGCGCATCTGTAGCAAAGCAATGATTGCGTTGTTTGGATTCATACCCGACATAATTCCGTAGCGCACATCTACGCCGTATTCACCAGCGATAGCCTTGCTTGGAATGTACTTCATATTGAATGGAGTACCGTCGTCAACGCCCTTGATTTCTTTCTGGATGCTGCCGAAAATCTTTTCGTCTACTTCAAAGCAGAGCGATACAAGTTCCATAAATAGACGTGCAAACTGTGCTTGTGCTGCACGAACTTGTGTATCAAAGCCTGCTTGTAGCGCTTGAACTCCACGACCTGTGATAACTGAAGCATCAACGTTACCGCTGCGTACTTCTGGATAACGAGCACCGAGACGAAGTTCACGTTCTAGAACGCTGGATTCAGTAAATACTCCAGGAGGTAATTCTAGCGGTACACGACGGATTGCCTGTGGATTAGCAGAGCGCATAATGGAATCAGGGCCAAGAGCGAGTTCTTGGACATCCTGCGGAATAGCAATCGGTGCTTGAATAGATTTCTCTGCTGCCTGAATCTGTAATACAGCAAAGCGAGCACGAGCAAGTTGTACCGCTAGAATATCATCGAACTGACCACGTGCTTCGCCATCAAGAGATGAACGAACAGCAACGCGAGCCATACACTTTCCAACAGGATTAGGGATGTTGGATAGAACAAGGTTATTGCGTTCTGGAATAAAGATTAGATCTTGGTCTTTGTCGTGGTAACGAACCAAGGTGACTGCTTGTGCGCCAGATGCCAATGGCATACGTGGCATAATCTGTGTAGCAAACTCTGGATATTGCGCTGCTAGAGATTCAGCATCGCTAATTGTAATCTGTGTAAGTGAGATACAACGACCAAATCTGTCAATCTCTGGATATACACCAAATGGGTTGAGCAAGCGGATACGTGGATTGTTGTTCTCGTAATCCATCTCTACCATTGCTGGAAGCATTCCGTAGGTGTTGAACCAGTCAGCTCCGTTGTACATTTGAATCTGTAGTTCAGAACCTGAGACGTAATAGTTAGCGATACGGGTTCTGGTATCTGCAGCCTTGCGTGCGTTGTCTGAAACCATATTGGTAGCAGCGCAGTTGAAGGATGGAAGAGGTGCCATCACTTCTGCTAGGTCACGGGCGGCTACATCTACGAAGTTAGCAACAAGAGGCTTTGGGTATTCTTCTGAGAACATAGCAGGATAGACCTTGCTGATGTCTCCTTGACGTACTGATAGCACGTCGCGCATACGCTGATCGCGTGGTGCGTACTTCGTTTGAAGTCGCGCAACCTTAGCGATTACCTCTTTGACTGTAAGCACTTGTTCTCCTAAATGAACTGTCTGTCTTTTTCAGCAAGCAGTTCATCGATATTGATGACTTTACGTTTGCCTTGTTCGTATCGTGATAAGAATGGATTTCGCATATGGTGGGTAGTGTGAATACCTTGGTTGAGCCATTCACGCGCTTTGATTTCACAGAACCAGAGAGCCATCACCATATCGGTCTTACCCTTGGTCGTAGGCGACCAGGTAATAAGTTGTTCTATCAAAGACTTGATATTTTCTGTTTGGTCTGATGGAAGATGAATCAGATTATCTCTATGATGCTTTCCATCTTGCTGCTTGGTACCAAAGAGGGTGGACATAGATGCCACACCGAAGCCTGCATCCCACTTGTTATTACCAGTGTGGTGCTCTCTTAGTACAGTTCCTTTGGATGCAAGGAATTGTCTAATTCCCTCATCTTGCGTGAGAAAAGATTGAAAGGCATTGCGCTCGACGATCCATTCCGAAGGCGCATATACGTTAGTCCAATCGGTAATGAGTTGTCGGATTTGTGCAGGCGTAGGACGTGTAATCTTGATAGCGTCAACAATGTAGCGCTTATGAGATATCCGATCAACCGCATAACAGACTGCCGCTGTGTCTCCGACCATTGCTGGGTCCAGTCCACAAATAAAACTGAAACCGTTGAGGTCTTTGGGATGACCTGGATTGCCAGGCACCAATCGACCTGCTTTTCGCATTCCATCGATAGAGCCTTTCACACATACAGGGTCAAAGATTGCATCATCAGATATATCTTGCTGCTGATAAATCAAAGCCCACGTAGAGGCATCCATCGCTTGACGCTCGTTGAAAAGGTTACGTCCATTCCAGCGGGGCCATAGACCTTCCTCGGTCTTCTGCTCTTCTGGTTGTCCATCAAAGGGTTGGTCTGAATAAGGCCAGAGGGTAACCCACTTGTCAGGGTCTTCATTAGATTCAAGTAGGGCTGGCATAGCCAGATAGGTCCAAGGGACCAAGCCACCAGGGTATCTATCCTGAGAACGTAGCTCTTTGTATAAATCTACTGCAGCTACGCGGGTACCGATAACGATGAGCTTACCTGTCGGGTTGAGACGGGAGCGTACATCTTGGGTAAGCCACTTGATCTGTCGTTCAAAGTCATTTGCGTTAGAGAGGGTAACTGCGTCGTCTATAAGAATCATATCGGCACGCTTACCGTAAATCTGACCGCCGATACCGACTGCCTCGATATTGGGGTCCTTCTCAGAAGACTCTCTGAGTTCATCACCGAAGGTAACACGAGTAGCCTGCCAGGAGGCAGTCTTAGATTTGAACCCAACCCCAGCGGCGTATGCCTGCTGTAGTTCTTCGTACATTGGATGCGTCAGTCGCTGCTTGATAGCATAAAGGAAGTCTGCGGCTAGACGCTGGGTTTGGGAAACTATGAGAACTCTAAAGTTCGGGTTATTGACAATCTTCCAGGTTACGTAGTCTACGGTGACCGTAATGGACTTGGCGTGGTTAGGAGGAATGTTGATAAGGATGCGGTTATCTGCCAGACCCTTTTCGTACTTCATTGACGGATGGAGCCAGCTTGGGTCCCTACCTTCGATGACATCTATCAGGTTCTGCTGATGAGAGAAAGTTTTGGACTTAAGGAACTTCTGGCGGAAATCGGCAAAACTTAAATCCTTGGTCTGTTCCTCTATAAAGGACTGACCGCGTAATCCTAGGCGCGTTCTGTCCATTCTGTCCTTAAACACAGGATCAGAACGGCGGTAATATTCGTATGTCTTGAGAGACTTGCCAGCAGATTTACAAGCTTGCTCTACTGTCATTCCTTGAGCCACGCACTCAATTATCAGGCGTTTGGCTATATCGGCAGATGATTCAGTTATGGCAGGCTCCTAGATTCATAGCGGGCGTTGAATAGACTTCACCCCACTAAAAGTGGTGCTAGGCACCACCAAAGCACCCGAGCAAGCCACAGCGCAGCGAGGGGTAGGTCAGTAGCCCCCTTTCGGGGGCGAAGCGTAAGCGTAGCCCTAGGTAGACTCATCACAGCCTGTCTACAGTCTCTATATAGTATTAGGCGGGAAAAATAACCCATTTCCCACTTTTTTCTAAAAAATCTTTTATTTGTGACGGAACTCACTAAATACGGCAGAAAAGTACCATATTACGAGCTTAACTTTAGTCGAAATATTTATGTGGGGACTATAGGTGGGGTGGCAGCAAAATTCACCAATGCGGGGTCGGTTCGCCGTGGGTGTTTAAACGGCAAAGGGTTAGCAGGCGTGTAGGTGTAAGGGTAAACGGAAGCGGTCACTAGCCACACGGCACTATTTCCCGAGGCGCTTCCCCTAGTAATTGCCCGAGCGTTTAAACAATCGCCACGACTCCGTAATTCTCCGATTCGATTCTCCCGACCCGACC
>JACCDT010626833.1_pt1 | contig 32860 bp, 32 predicted proteins | sample 7446291 | NCBI WGS metagenome assembly JACCDT01 (sample SAMN15323446, study PRJNA562643) | freshwater metagenome | isolation source: river surface water | place: USA:Blue River Watershed | collected 2017-08-17
AATTTGATTGAACATTTGAAATTGATGAGAAGAAATAAATTAATATTGGAAACCAAACTAATGATTAATGGATTGGAATTACGCCCAGATAGCCAAATATGTAATGATTTTATTGATGGTTCTAATGATTATAGTTTAAATAAAATTGTTAGTATTATGAAAGAAATGGACTGGCTTTATTCCCATACTAACTACGCACAAATATTAAAGGATACACGACAAAAACATATTAGTACACAACGTGCATATGGATGGTATGAACATGATGATTATGAAGAAGAAAAAGTAAGAAAACAAGCTAAATCAATAGCCATGGGAAAAATAAAAGCCAAACCTAATTTTGATATAGTTGTTTAATTTTATTATTATCTAAATGTTAAATAAATAAAATTTTAATTTATTTATTTGAAATTTTATTTACTTTCCAGCAATTAAATTATAAGTACTGACACCAGCGTAATATCCAGAAGACAATATTGCAAAAGGGCCCAGTACAACAGCAAGGGGAAAATTTTTAGAATCAAGCACATTGGATTTAAATTTTGTATCCGGGATAATAGCCAGCCCGGTATTCGCATCAACTAATTCTGGTAACTTGGTACTACCAGCAGTTTTCACATTACCATAACTTCTACCCAACCAGCTGACATATCCGCTTGCTAAAATAGGAGTTCCTAGTGAACTCGCGCACCAAACTGCTAATAATCCGGCTTTTAATGTTTGCTTTACGTTTTCCATTAGTTAATATAATGGTTTATTCTTTAAATTAATTTTCCCAATAAAGTTGAAATATTAAGCTTAAGTAATTAATTATTCCAAATACTAATTAAACTTTATAATTACGAAATTATTTTCCAGAAAAAAAATCTCCTCAAACCAACCAAATACAATTAATGTATCTAATTGTAATTTGTTAGGGTTAGCCAGTTGGTCGGATGTTTCAAATGTTCAAAGTATCAATTGTTCACATAACAGAATAACTGATATGGACTTGTACCATCAAGAACCCACGTTAACACATTTGGATTGTTCGCATAACCTGATAACCAGACTTGATGTACCAGACAATGTTATCAGTTTGAACGTGCGAGCAAATCCTCTAGCCCGGTTAATTTTTAACCCGGAATCCAAATTCAACCAAGACATAAACACAATGTTTGACATTACACCGAACAACAAACCATGTCTAACTCATTTGATTTTAGGCGATGTGTTTAATATTAAAATAACTAGGTTACCCGGCACATTAGAACATTTGGGCCTAGGAGAAAATTATTCACATCCACTTGGTCTGATATTATTATCCTGTCCAAATTTAAAATCACTTAGTCTTGGTTCCCAATATAATCACGTGATATCTGGATTGGTTCCTCTGTCTCTTCAATATTTGCGATTTTCATTTGATGCACAATTTAACCAACCGTTAAATTTGTCCAACTTGACTAATTTATTGGTATTGGAACTTGGGGAACAGTTTGACCAGGATTTAGACCAGCTACCTGGCACATTAGAAGAATTGATATTTGCAAAAAAATCACAATTCAACAGAAAATTTCAATCGTACCCAACCAATTTGCTACAATTGGTATTACCGGACAAGTATTCGCGTAAATTATCACAACTACCTCCAAGGTTACAAAAAATATCCCTTGGAATCGAATTTACTCATCCAATTGATTCATTTCCAGACAGTTTGCGAGAAATTCGGTTTGACTCTAACAGTAAATTTACCTGCCCAATAAATCAAATACCAAAAGCACTGTTAGTATTAGAATTACCTAAATCTTACAAAACTAAAGAAAATATTAATTGTGATACATCGCAACTATTGTTTCCAATTAATTTAAAAAATTGACAAAAAATTTTAATGTATTATAAATTACACCATTAATGAACATATTTGGATTATATATTTATTCTATTGATAAAAAATTACAATGCTTGTACAACCCAGAAATTAAGTATCCAATTGACGGGGTTATAAAAACAATAAACCCAGATATTAAAAATTATTCGGTGTTTGAGCATGATGCCAAAGCATTTCACGTTTTAATCAAGTCAGACAAAATATTTATCATGGTTTGTGTGCGTGAATATCCTAGAAGAGTAGGATTACAATGTTTGGAAGAAATGGATTTGTATTTTATTTCAGGTAAACCAACATCAATAAACCTAAAAGGATTTTATAACAAATATAATCAAATTGAACAACTTGATGTGTTATCTAATGTAAAAGCTAAAGTAGAAAATACTCAAATAATTATGCATGATAATATTACAAAAGCTTTAGAAAATCAAGTTAAATTAGAATCAATTGAAATACAATCAGAAGAATTAATGCAAAGTTCCGGCATCTTTTTACAAAAATCCAGACAATTAAAAAATAAAATGTGGTGGAAAAATATGAGAATGAAAATTATGATTGGGGCTTTTGTTTTGGTTGTTATTGGGTTAATTATAGGAATTGCCGTTGGTGTGTCTAATGAAAATAACACAAATACAAACTAAAAATCTATTTTATAATCTTCTTTTAAAGATATATTTACTTAAGGTTGTAATGTTAAACGTACCCATTGATTTTTACGCGCGGTATAACGGATGGGATAAGCCCATGTGTGAAAAGGTTAAGTTTGAGTATGAGAGATTTATGGAATTGAGAGCAACCAATCACAATTTATCTCCTTCGGATCAAATTGATAAATTCTGGCACACTCATATCCTAGATACAAACTCATATTTAACATATTGTTTAACCAAATGGAATCGAGTAATACATCATAACCCTGCTGAATCGCAAGATCAATTGGCCAGAGCCATTAGACTTGGTAATACGCTAATCGCATATAAACAAACCTATGGTAATTTTATCCATCCTGAAGTATGGGCACAAGAAAAACCATTGGCTCATGTACCTACTAAAGTATATAAATCAATACCAGTATCAGGAGTAGGAACAGTGTCAAAGGTGACAAAAGTTGAATCATTAAATCAAACTAAATCAACCAGACCAGAATCTATTACAAATAAAAAAGACCCATGGGAAAACTTTATTAAAAATTTACCTATATATAATAGTTCTAGGTCAGATACCGAATTAGATTATGTGGTTAACAAATCCGGCAGAAAAATTTTTAAAGACATTCGACAACAAATAAAATCAGATGAAAAAAATTTACCTAAATATACTGAATGGGTTCAATCTAACCCAACTGGCCCATTAGAATTGGGATTTTATATTAGATATGAGTTAGAAACCAATATAAAACAAATGGTATTTGCAGGCCAAATAATTAAAATAAAAATTGGCGAAACAACAACTTGGGAAGATGTGGAAGCTTATATTGCAAACAAATTAGGTTTTAAAAAATATTCTGGATTTGATATTAAAATTATACCTCATCCTGACTATGTGGAAAAACCTAAACAAAAAACCCTGCGAACCCAACCAAGTTTTCAACCAGAATCATTTGGCTCTTATTTTGAATATCCAATCGATAGAGAAAAACCAAATCAAATTACTAAATCAAATACCGCAGACTGTAAACTTTATGTAGTTCGCATTATTGAAATGACCTCAATGGGATATTGTTAATATTTGGCTCGAAAAAATCATGTGAAATTTAATTAAATTATATTAATTTAAATAATTTGCACCTCGTATAATTATAAATGATTTTATTTTAAATTTTTTTTAATTGTAATTACAAACAGATTCAATAAACTCCATACATTTATCATGAGAATAAAGTTGTGCTGCTCTCAAATGGTCCATGTCAAGAATAATTCCAAACTCGTGTAAACATTTTAAATTATTTACAAGCCCATATTCCGCACAATACATTATGTCTGAATCAAATAACAAGTCTAAACAGCGCCCGTCAAGTAAATATTTTAAACATGCAGAATTAGGACATTTAACCACATGTGCAAATAATTCGCGGTCAACATATGCACCAGATTCAAGGGCAAATTGCAAACATTCTAAATAACCATGTGTGGCACATATGTTTGCAACTTTTTGACGGTTTTGAATCCAAGTTTCTTGTTCATTGGTTGAAAAGTATTCTAACATTGCTAAATTTCCCAGACTTGCAAAATTAATTAGGTGTTCAGTTTTGTTAGATGAATTAATTGGTGTATATTCATGATGTGAAATTGTTGTACCCATTATAAAGTAAAATTATTAATTAAACATTTATTTTATCATTTTTTTATGATTTATTCTTCAAACAATTTATTGGCATAGTCAACAACTTCATTATAAGTTTGTAAAATTTTAAGTCTGTCTGTGTGAGCCAAGTTATTTAGTTCTTCAATTGTTTTATCGCTTAATTTTTTAAAGTTTCTAATATCATGAATACATTTGGCTACAAAATCATTTTCATCAGATTTTTTTAATTCATTAGAATTCCTGTTCATTAAATTAGTTTATAAATTTATTAAATTTTTAATATTAAATTAACTAACCACGCATGATTTGTTTTTTGTTGGTACTGGTTTTTGTTTAATTGCACCCAAGTCTTTTTGTGTTAATTTGTACTCGTCTAATTTGTCAAAGTATGGACATACTGGACCCAATAAAATTTTACAAATATAATCACCAAAACTAAAAGGAAATGATTGTCCTTGCGCCCGTAAAATTTCATTTCGTTCACTGTAATAATCATCATTAGTATCCACATTTTTTATCGTACTATCAAGCCCATTTAAATACCCAACGGCAGTTTCATCATCAGTACAAGCTACCAGACTAACAAATACCTTATTAATTGGTTTCCTGTTAGCTAAAACTGACTTAAACAGTTTCATATTATCAGGTGCTCCATCAGTAAAGATAATTATCAGTAGTTTTCTTTCACAAGATTTTTTTGCTTCTAAAACTTGTTGTAAAGTTTCACCTAATGGGGTTGAGCCAGCAGGACCTCTAGAAAAATTTACTTTGGATTCTAATTGAATTGAACTATGTACATTTAATATGGGTCCACGATTTAAATAATAAATATCAATACCATCCGAATCAAAAACGCTTGCAATATCAACAATAATTTTTAATGATTTTTGCGCTTCTTGCCATCTAGTTTCTATTTTACAAAATGGGTCATCTGGTTTGGTAACTGGATTAGCCATTGACCCAGAGTCATCACATATTATAACAATTTCATAACCATCTAACTCTCTTAATCTCATTGCAAACACCATAGATATTCCATAAGCTTCAACAACTTGTCTATATCGCTCCATTTTATTTTCAGGTATTCCGGGCCCGCAAATTAAAATATCTTGGGAATCTAAATGTCCCGTATACTGGTTTAATACAGGCGGTGCTGACGGAATATTTGGATTGTAAATTGGTGTAGCTTCTGGATAAATAGGTGTCGCATAAGCTATTTGTTCATTTTGTTTGGACATTAAATTTTATTTAAGTTAGATTAATATTTTATAAAATAATCAATTTTTTTAATTAAATTTTCCACAAAAATAAAACAAATATAATAAATACAATTAGAATTATTGTGACATGTTAGCTAAAGTTTGTTCAAGTACATCAGACATTTCACTGGTAATATGGGGGATAAATGGATGAGCTTGTTGGATAGTTTGATAAATAAGATGCAGTAACATATGTTTTTTACTTGGAATTTTATCTTTGCAATATTCTAAATATCCATTAGCTAAATCATCCCATACCCAAGAATATAGTTCTCTAGTTGCTTTAGCAAATTCAAATTCATCTAATCTGGTTGCAATATTTGTTTTAACTTGGTTAAACCGCTCAATAATATTGGTATCAACCGGTCCTTCCATCACATAATTGGAAAATGACCCAGTCCAACCATATGGATTGGCAATCATAATTGACTGAGCATAACGAACCACATTCCAAAACTTTGTACAAAATGTTTTACCAATATCAAATGTTTTTTCACTAATGGGTACATCTGAGCTGTATGGGGTGGTCATTAACAAACTGAATCGAACTGGGTCACAACCAAATTTATCAATAAGTACAAGCGGATCAATTACGTTACCAAGTGACTTTGACATTTTTTTATTAGATTCATCTCGAACTATCCCATGCAAGTATACTTTAGAAAAAGGTTTAGTTCCTTTCATATATTTCGATGCCATCATCATTCGAATAACCCAAAAAAACAGAATATCAGAACCAGTTATTAGGCAATCAGTTGGAAAATAATAATCTAATTCTTCAGGTTTAAATACCCCATAAGCCCATAACCACGATGAAAACCAAGTATCTAAAACATCAGGGTCTTGGGTCATATGATTACCACATTGAGAGCAATTAACATGAGTTTCTTTACTTGCTACTTGGGTTGAACAATTTAAACAATAAAAAACTGGAATTCTATGTCCCCAAATTAGTTGTCGGGAAATGCACCAGGGGCGCAATCCATCCATCCAGGTTTTGTATGTATTTAGTTGATTAGTTGGAAATAACTGAATTTCACCCGACTCAATCATTGAATGTGTTTCTGAACCTAATTTGGCCATATCAACAAACCATTGGGTAGTACACATTGGTTCAATTTGTGCTCCAGTACGATAACAAGTTTTTTGTACTGAATCATATTCAACTACTTTTTCAATATGACCAAGCGCGGTCAATTCCTTAATAATAATTCTACGGGCTACCGAAACTGGCATGGTGTCGTAATTAGTTCCTGTATTGGTAATTTTTCCTGTTTTATCAATAATTTGGACTGGGTTAAGTCCATGACGATTAGCAAATTCAAAGTCAAATTTATCGTGTGCTGGAGTAATTTTTACTAGGCCAGAACCAAAATCTTTGTCAACAGCGGGATCTGGAATTAACCTAATGGGTTTTCCAATAATTGGAATCAAATATTCTTCTTGGTCACCAAGATATCGTGAATCTTGGTCATTAAAACCAATCGCAACATCACCAAACAAAGTTTCTGGTCGAGAAGTTGCTACAGTAACAAATTTAGTTTTGTCCGCATTAAAATATTTAATCCAGTACAACTTGGATTTACAAGGTTTGGTTTCAACTTCATCATCTGCAATAGCTGATTGTAATTGAGGATCCCAGTTAACCATGTAATTTCCTTGGTAAATCAGTTTGGATTCGTATAATTTAATAAATATATCTTTTACATGGGAAGAAAATTCCGAACCCATAGTAAAACATTCACGATCCCAATCACAAGAGCAACCAAGTCTTTTCAACTGGGAAATAATTGTGGTCCCAGATGATTCTTTCCATGCATGTATATGAGCTAAAAATTCTTCCCTAGTTAAATCACTAGATTTGATTCCTTTAGCTTCCAATTCTTTTTGGACTTTGACTTGGGTTGCTATTCCTGCATGGTCAGTCCCTGGAACCCAACATACATTATAACCTTGAGCCCGCTTGGCTCGAGCTATGGTGTCTTGAAAAGTGTTATTAAGCGCATGACCCATATGTAATACTCCAGTAACATTAGGAGGAGGAATACACATGGAAAATCTAGGTCTAGAATCAGGTACTGACTTGTATGTTGACTCATTAGTCCATTTAGCTTGCCATTTTGTTTCAATAGCTTTATGGGGAATTCTAGTTTCAAGTAATTTAGTTTCCATTAAAATTATTGATATTTTAATGTAGTAAATGGGATTATCAATTTTTCAAAAAATTGATTTTGGTTGTAATTGTTGACCAATCTGTTATACCCATTCCAATGGAATTTAACGGAGAAGCAGAATTATTATTATCAAATACTTGGTTAATTGACGGCACCAGTAATATTACCGGGTTATTTAGCCAAGAACAAAAGGCCCAGTGGGAATTTATTTCCAAGAATTTTTGCGGGATTAAAGTTTTGCCCGGGGAATTTAATCCAGCAAATTTAAAATCAAATTCTTTAGTCTATTTATGTGGTAATATTAGTGAAAGTTTAAATCAAATAAATTGGCAAAATGTTACCCACATAAATATCGTGTCAGAACTAGCAGTTAATTTTCCATTTGATATTCTAGAATTAGATGTTTATCGCTTGGTTAAAATTGGTCAAGTCCCAATTAATGTTCATAATATGGGAGTGTTATTTCCTGAATTATTTTGTGATGACACCAATTATTTTCAGTCAATTTCTGATGAACACACATTTCAAACTTTAACTGAATCTAATAAACCATCAAATGCATTTAGAACTGGAATTTATTTGACTCCTGTTAACAAAACTCCCGATGGTACTGGATTAGAATTTAATTTGTTAAGATGTTCTTCTAATTTAGCTGGACCAACTGATAATTTCAGACAAACTGACAATATTGTTACATCAACTGTAAACACTTATGCTAAATCATTATTTGAAAATCCTGCTTGTATGAATCATGTGTTAGCTCAAACATATCATAATTCAATTGAAAACAGTAAAGAAAAGAAAGCAAAAATTAAAGACCATTCAGACAAAACCAAAGATATGCCTTCTAATGGCCTTATGGGATTTTGTTCATTTTATGAAGGATACACAAGCTCGGATAAATTTTCCGGTTATATTAGCCCATCCGATTCAGACCCATGGGATTTCTGTTACAAAGAAACATCGGTGTTAACAAAGTTACGTTTTAGATTAAAATCTTGCGTGCAAGATGACAGTTTTGTTAAATTATTTGATGTGATTTTATATCCTAATTCAGTTTTCTTAATGAGTCTATCAACTAATAGATTATATACACATGAGATTGTTCCATCTGGTTTACCTATTGATAAAATTCCCACTAGAATGGGCTATGTTGTTCGATGCTCTAAAACTAAAGCCATTTATTCCAATGGTAAAACATGGATTCAAGATGATTCAGAATTAGTTGAAATGTGTGAACCTGACCCAGAAGGAGTATCCGAATTAAAAACTTTATATTGGAAAGAAAATGTTTTGGCTGACCAAATTACTTATTCCAAGTTTAATTTTAGTCTTAATTCTGGAGATTACTTACAACCAAATATGTAATTTTAATTTAAATTAATTTAACATAAATTATATTGGACTAATTAAATCGCTCGGACTAATAGTATAGTCAAGTTCTGGATAAGTAAAATCAACTGAACAATTTTCAATACCTTTTAATTTAATCATTTGGGATTTTTCTTCATGTGATGCTAAATGTAATAGTTTGTTTGTGTTCGCAATCTTTGGTTCCCCATCAGTAAAATCAATAAAAGTTTTTGAACATCTAAATGTAATTCCTAACCAGGGGGAACTTGGTTCTTCATTAGGTAAAATTATCCTATGGACATGTTGACAGTTTGTGTCATATGAAAACATTACCAAAGAATTTGGTTCCAAAGTAATTTCAGTTTGATTTTTAGTTGTTTTATTTTGTATTTGTAATTTTCTTAAATTTTTGCAATTGGGGTTTTCATAAAATGAACAAATGCAAATCCAAGTGTTTGGTGCCAAATCTAAAGCTTGATCAGTGTGCCAACCCATTTTTCTATATTGGTCTGTGTAAATTTCACATAACCCATTATTTAATTTAAAATCATTTGTATTGATTTGGTGTTGACATGTTTGTCCAATTAATTCAACCAATTCTAAATGAATCGATTGGAACCGATTAGCTGGGTTTGGATATTGAGTTGTAGTGCGAACAATTGGAATTAAATTACCTGAAGGACTGACAATGTTTGTTCCGAGCCGTCCTTTTCCAACTGGGACAAAATTTACCGAATCAGCTAATTCTTCAAACATATTCGGAGGAACTAATAGTTGATACTTTAAAAACATTAATCGATAATAATTTATCTAATATTATTTATCAGTTTCAATTTTTACGAAAGTTTTTTAAAAAAGTTGAAAATTTTAAACCAAAATGCCCATTAAATAAAACTAAGTAATGATATCACCAAACAAATTAACTAATAATTATAATACCAATGAGCTTGTTAGACAAATTCATCAACATAACAAAGCTAATAACACCAGGTTTGTCATTGCTATAACAGGTGGTGGTATATCAGCTTTGTCTATGCTATTTTCGCAACCTGGTGCATCTGCTAGTATACTAGAATGCACAGTACCATATGCATGTGAGGCAACTTTAGATTATACTGGTGCGAAAGAAATAAAATCATGGTCCTCAACATCAACTGCTAATCTAATAGCATCCAGTGCGTTGGATAGATGCGAACAATTAATCGCAGTATCTAAACAGGGTTTTATTCCAGTCGCTATAGGTGCTACTGGAAATTTAGTTTCTGGTGAAAATTTAAAAAGAGGATTACAAGGTATTTATGTGTCAAGTAAATCTTATGGGAAATCCCTAGAATTTCAATTAAACTTGTATAAAGGTGAAAAGGGACTTGATGGCGAAAAAGATAAACACTTTAGAACTAGACAAGAAGAAGATGAATTATGTGGGCAATTTATTGTTTGTGCATGTGCATTACATTTGGGTTTATTAGATGTTAATACTCTGATTGATTGGATGGAATCAAATGGCTTAGATCTTAAAGACTCGCTATATGTTAATAATATGACTGCAAATTAAAAATATTTTTTGAAAATATCAATCAAATGATATTGTCAAATAATAAAATTTATTTTAAACTTGATTACTAGTTTGGTTACTTGAAACACCAACTTCAGTATTTGCATTTGTTATTTTTTTATCTGGATCAACATCATTATATTGTAATTTACATTTATGATAAGCAGAATAAAAAATATTTTTATCGGTATTAACAGTTGAATAAATATCAGCTAATTTAGTAACCATAAACAAAATATTGGTAATATATGTGGATGTTGTTTGATTATCCAAGTAATATTTATAAACAACAAATCCACTTAATATAGTATTAGCAACAAACATTCCCAGCGCTGTCCATCCAGCCCATTGGTATTTTTTATCGATTGAGTAAATTGCATTTAACTTTTCCCCAGGTAAGGCTAATAAAGAAGTACCAACAGTTTCATTATCAGCTGGTACAGATGGGTTAACTTCCAAGTAGCAAATTAGTTTGTTTTCTCTTAAAATTTCACACAAGTAGAAAATTAAAAAAGACCCCATAGTTAAAAAATTAATAACTAAACCTCCAGTATACAAGCTATCAGGAGTAATTAAATTTTCACTAAGAGAACAAACATGTCCATCACAATTTTGAGGAACAAAGAGGATTAAGAAAGAAGAGACCATTACTTTATATAATTCAAATAACACAGTAGGAATAACTCCAACTTTTTGCATTAGGTCTTGGTCTGAAAATATACTAGAGTTTTTTGATTCAGTAGCTTGGATTGGTTGGGTTTGAGTTTGGGTATTACCAACAAGTTCAACAGCGGGTTCGCTCATATATCAGTACCTAAGGAATTAAATATTTGCAATAAAATCCCTATATATTTTTAATGGGAATGAATTTGCGGATAAAAACTCTTTGCGAAATTTCATTCCATGAGCTTGGCTGAGTTCATTTGTTTTAAAAAATTTCCTATACAGTTCAGATGATTTTTCTCTTGCATATAAATATCTATACCCATCCATTTGGCAATTAAAGCAATGCAAATTAGCTAATAAATAAGCATTCGAATTTATAATGTCAAGTATTTTATTTTCTGGTTCTGTATGAAGTTGATAATCAACCCATGCTTTTTTCCATGAAATTTGATTTTCAAAAAAACCTATGTTAAATAAACATTTTTTTATTAGTTCAACGAAACTATTTGTAATTTGTTCTGGATACTTTGATAATAATTTTAAAATTGGTTTGGATTGAATAAAGTTTTCAAATAAAGTGCTTGGTATTTCCATAAAATCATAAGGAAACTTTGCGAACGCGTTTGTTCCAGCAAATACAAAATGAAACATATGAGCCATTTCATGAAATAAACTTGTTATGTCTTCTAAATAAATTGGTGCGTATGGTTCATCAATTGTTAAACTTACAGAAGCAGCTGGATATGACTGAGATATATTATTGGCGTCATAAGGAATTATACAAGGGTATGGTAGTTTCAAATCCCTTTTATATAAATCCAAATAAAAAGTTCCAATTCTAACTCCATTATCATAAATATTATAAATTTGCACATGCCATTTACTAATATTGTCATGTGTGTAAAATAAATTATAATCTGGATTTGTTTCAGTTACTTGAATTATTTTTACTTGAAATAAATTTTCATAAATTTCAAAAACACCTTTAACTATTGATTCTGATGAAAATAATTGATGTAACAAACTATTAAGTATTTTTAAATCATCATTTAAATTAGAATTTGATTTAAACCATAAATTATAGTCTGGACAAGCATATTGAGATTTAAGACTGTCTAAAAAATTTCTAATATCTAATTGAGTTCCACACATTGATTCAATTTGATTTTGTTTAATTAACTCTCTATCCAAAATAATTTTTTGATAAAGTAATTGTGATATTTTTTTTTGATAATGTTTGTTTAGCTGGTCTAAAGCAAATGCTCTGACTTTCTCATCTAAACTATTGGCCAGTAAATTTTTGCATTCGGTAATACCTAACTCATAATGATAAGTTTTAAAAAACCACCAATTGATTTTAACTACTTGATAGTTGTTTTTATCTGTAAACTGGGCTAACTGAGCCTTGTTAAAACAAAACTTTGTATCATCAGAACCAGTTGTTTTCGCAATAAATTCATTCTGCAAACACTTTATTTGGCTTTTTATTTCTTCGTCTGTCATAGGTTTTTTAAATTTAATGTTAATTTTTGTTTAAATAAATTTATTTGCCATTAAATATTCTGGAAAAAATTGCGTGCGATATAAGTTATATAATTTAATATACTTTTTAAAAATTCTATATAGAGAATAATTAATTTTAAATTATAATATACTATAAAATATATGGAATATATATGTAATATTTGTAATAAAAAATACAAAACATACCAGTCGTTGTGGATACATAATAAAAAATTTCATTTAAATAAATCAAACAATAACTCTAAACTAACTCTTGATAACTCTAAAATAACTCTTGATAACTCTAGTATAACTCCAAATAATACAAATAAGTATGTTTGTGAAAATTGTGGAAAATTTTATAAATATAGTCAAGGTAAATGGAAACACAAACAAACATGTTCAGAAATTAAATATTCAAACATTAAAAACATCGAAACTGAAATAATTGAACTAAAAAAAGAAGTTAATAATTTAAAAAATAATAAAATTATTAATAATGGAACTGTTGTTAATGGAAATATTATAAATGGAAATATAATTCAAAGCAAAATTAATGAAACAGGTCATGAAAACATATTGGAACTTAATGATAAAGAAGTAACTGACATATTTAACAAAGAAATTGAAGGTGTTATAAAATTAATTGAACTTGTAAATTTTAATGAGCGATTACCATTGAATCATTCATTTTGTACAACAGCACTCGATAGCCAATATGTTTCAACTTATAACAGTGAAACAAAATCAATTGATAAAGATAGGAAAAAATATTTTTTTGATAGTATTTTTTCGAAAGCAATTGAAAGACAAGAAATACTTTATAAAAACAACAAAAATAAATTTGAAGAATCAAAAAGAATTCAAATTGAAGAAAACATAGATTTTCTAAAAAAAATTAAAAATAGTGATTTTAATAATAAAATTTTAAAGGAGTTTATGAAAAAAATCAATTTACTTTCATACAATAAAAGACAAATTGTTCAAAATACATGGTTGCAATCACAGCCTGATACTGATAACTATTTTTTAGAACTCGCAAATGAAGAAGAGAAAAATATTAAGGATATTATATACAATTGTGGTAATTTAAGTGAAAATTATGAATCTAGCTCTGAAATGGAATCGTCAGATGATTCAGAATTATATGATGGGAAAGTTTTAATAAAATCAGTTAAAAAAAATAAAAATATAAATTTATAATTTGGAGTTATTATTGGATTATCTAGAGTTATTTTGGAGTTATTATTGGATTATCTAGAGTTATTTGGAGTTATTATTGAATTATACTATACTATACAACTAAAATACATATATTATTTTTTAATATAAAATAAAATTCATTTATTATCATTATACTTACATATAATTATATTATTATAATATTTAAAAGCAGTAGATGGATTACAAAAAAAATATATAATTATATAATTTAACTCGCACGCAATTTTTTTTATTTTTACAGTAAAAATTATAGAATTTTTATTTGAACCCAATTTAGCCCAATAGTTTCATACCCACTAGTCCAGTCACCAAGAATTTCAATTGAATTAACCTGTTCAAGTAAACTGGCAAAATCTTTTGGTGTTACGCGAGGAGAAAACTCTTCTGGTACTAATCTAATGGTCCAATTTCTTTTAAATTCCATCAACTCAGTCCATTCGCGCGCACTATAGTAATTTAACGTTAATCCCGGACAACTTAATTTAACTATTGGTACAGGATTTAGTTTCCCATGAGAAAAATCACCAGCAAGTTTAACCAGTTCAAACTCTAAAGTACCTGAATACCCGATGGTTAAATCCCGATAGTATTTTTCCGGTGCTTTAAAATACCAAATTGCTTTATCTGGTCCACCTGTTGATTGCACATGAATATAATTTTCAGTTCCAGTAATAAAACCCCCATTATATCCCCAATGGGTAATCTGAGCTGGTCTTAATGGGTTTGAACCGGTAATTATCCAAGCTTCATCTCCTAGTAAAAACCTACTAGAAACAATTTGCTTTGATTCTGGTAACACATGTACTTGGATAATGCTAGGTGTATTCGAATTAGACCAAACTAATAGATCAAGCTGGGACCATGGAGTATATTGGTTTGGTTTGTACACAAAGCGAGATTTTTTATCTGTTAAATATTCATTGGGATTTATTTTAAGTCCTTTAGTTGGTGTATAATCATAATGTGAAAAAACCCATGTGGTTTGATATACCAGACCATTGCTAGCTAATCCAACATATTGATAGTTATCTTTTGGTTTTAATTGAATAACAACAAAGTCTGTTGAATTAACAATAACCACTTGATTAAATTTTCTAATTGGTTTAGCTGGGTTAGTTGGGTTGGCTGATTTAACCGGTTGTAAATATACAAATATTAATGTTAACAGTACAATTAATTTTATTAATGTGTTTGATGTAAATAATACCATTGGAAAACTCATTATAATTTAACCCATTTATTAGCTAAGAAAATCAATTTTTTTTGTTTTATTATCCACTTTTAATTAAACAAATGTAAAAATAAAAAACTTTTATATTTTATTTTTATATCCAATACATTAATTCAGTTCTTATAGCATATTTGCATCCCGTTATTAAAGGTGGAACTGAATGAAGTATATCTTGATCCATTAAATAAACCATTCCTGTTTTCGGAACAATTTCATTCTCAATAGTTTTTTTATCAAAATTTAATGATGTTCTTGCTCCAGTATAATTGGAATTTAAATAGATTAAAATAGTAATCATTGACATAGTTGTATCTGTTGAATAACAAGCATCAGTATGGGGAACAAAATGATGCGTAGAATCATTATATTTTAAAAATCGAAATCTTGGGTTAATACAATTGAATTTTTTGCCGCGGTATTCTTTAGGTATCAAATGTAATATTCTGGCTTCTAATATTTTTGATAAATCGTTATCATCAATTATACATCTTAAACTATTTCTAAATTTTATATTGGTATATTCTTCTCCAGTTTTTTTATTTATTATGCTTGCATTTATGTATCCAACTGATTCGGATTTATTTATCAGTTGGGCACATTCAACTGGAGTAAAAACATCATCAACACAAAAAGACAATAAATTTTTATTATTAGGCACATCTTGACCTTTTAAATTACAACAATTATAATCCGATTCACTCGATACATTAAACATTAATTTGATTTATCATTATTGTAACTTGTTTTATTGTCAATTTTTTATTTTAAATAAATTAAAATTGTTGGACCTGGTTGTTGATCGTATCAGATACTCCAGTTAAATATGTAATTGCGTTTTCACTAATAATATAGTTAATATTTGTTATATTGGGTGCTTGTGTTTCCATAAACTCTGTAACTGCAAGCTTATTTGCATCCCAATTTGTAATTTTTTTCTTACTTGAGCCAACAGCAACAGTCACATATTTGGTTCCGGATTGTATCATTGCCTTTAACCTGGAATCATCCAAAAACATTATTCTAATTGCAGTTTGCATTGTTCTAGCATCTAGGGTTTTTCTTTGATGATATTCCATAAGTACAATACATGTTTTCATTAGTTTGTTAAAATCCATTAAATTAGAATTGAACAAGCTTGAACAAATAACAAAATCAATTTTTTTATAATATATTTTGATGACATATAAATAAAATAAAGTTTGTTTAACACATTTTATCTCTAACCACAGTTAAAAATTCTTTCCAATTGCTAATGGTAAAACCACGTCTCATATATTTTTTCATTCGATAAATGGTTTTCCTGGCGCGATATTTTGAGTAGCCATCTGATTCAGTCCCGCACATTTTATTGATATAACTAGGTTGAATAGTTAGCACAGAATAATCGGGTTTTTCAATAACATTAACAAATGAACCAGTAAATATCCCGGAGGAAAAATCAAAACCAATAGCGCACATGTCAAAATCAAAATTTTCTCGGATAAATTCAGCTGGTTTTGTTTCTACAACAATTAACTGGTATTTTTTACCAACTCTTGTAATTATTTCATGGACACCAACAATATTTCTCATATTGTAAAAATTATTATCAGCTTGAGTTTTTTTGTTAAAGACGACATAATTGGATTTAACTAATTGTTCCATATCATTTGCATTTATATATATGTCGATATCATTGGGGCTAAAATTGCTCCCAGTAATATATTTTAATACTGCGGACCCTGCCACAACAACTCTATGGGCCCTAAATAATTTTATTTCATCTGGGGTAAATAAGTTTTGAAACCAACCAGGATTTAAATATAATAATAAAATTGGATTGGACTTGGATTTACGTTTTGCAACTAATTCTGGGAAAACATCTGTTAACAAAAAGTTTATAACAACTTGATCTAATTTAACTGAGGGAAAATTCATAATTTTCTTTTGATAAAACCTCCGATTGAAAGGAAACTGTTGAATTTCCAAACAAATTCTTTTAAATGCCATTAAAGCCCTTTCTTCCTTCCAATAAGGGTCATAGGTTGTGAATTCAACAAATTGTCTAATGTCTTCGTATTTTTCAGATTTATATAACATGTAATTCTTAAATTGGCGATTGCCAATTGAAGCATTAGATATAAATTCATTGACTTGGACATCGTCAATTTTAATTCGTGGTAACTGGTAAACACAAGGAGCTTTGAGTTTATTGTATGGTTTATTATTATGTTTACAACCATCATGAGTTTCCTGGTAAATTGGAATTCCTTTTGGTACAATAATTGGGGTCAAATAACGACCAAATAATCTGAATTGGTACAAATCTTCTAATTTACAAAAGTACAATCCACCACCAGAACAACAGCCAAATGGTTTAAATTGTTTGGTGTCCACATTAATTCCCAAATTATATTTGAAGCCTCGGGAGCTATTGGTATAACTTGTTAGTTTGAAATATATAGTATGGTTTGGTTTAATTAAATCTATATAGTGTGAATGCGCGTTTCTACATGCAATATAGGCAGGATTATTTACATAGGATATATACAAGTTTTCATAAAACGATTCCCATAGTTCGGGATTGCTATATACAGGGAGGTTTTGAGTCATTAAGAGTATTTTTATTTAAATAATGACATTATTTTTTCAATTTTTATTAATTAATCAATTAATTAATAAAAATTTGTATTTGCAATGGAATTAAATCAATTAATTAATAAAAATTTGTATTTGCAATGGAATTAAATCAATTATTTTAACTGGATTTTTTAATGGCCTTAAGTGCAATATATTTTTGTTTATATTTTAAATATTTTTGTTTCCAATAATCTTCTGTTTCTGGTGGTTTAAATTCTAATTCAACTGAATCATTATCAAAATCCTGATAATAAATTTGTGTGTTTGATTTTAATTGATACATTCTATAAGCATTTAAATTATAACCTTTATTTTTAATACATTTTATATGGTCAAGATTTGTAATTAGCTTGTCTCCTGTTATATACGTTACAACTATGTCGCTAAAGTAATTTAGGTAATTATCATAAACTGTTGGAAATGTAATTGTTCCTTTTGGTTCTTCTCTAATAAACCGTGTGTATTTTGAAATTTTAACTGAATCCGGATTAATTAAATTGGTTCTTTGGATTAATGCAACTTCATTTTGATCTAATTTATTATAGTAACCATATATTTTATTTTCTGGTTCTACAATAAATTTATTAAGCTCATTTAATATTATTAGTATAAATTTATTGTTTTCATTTGAAAATTCTCCATTTGCATAATAAGAATTATGTAAATTTGTTAATTTTATGACAAACTCATGTCTTATTTTTAATGCATCTACTATAGCTTTGTTAACATACGGTTTTAACAAATATAAAAAAATATTATTATTGTGAATATTTTCAGAATTAATTACTTTAATTTCCCCTTGTAACTTAAATTTTGCCAAACATAAATTTATTTGTTGACCAGCTAATTTATTTATTTTTCTGACGTTAAATAAATGTAAAAAAGACTGGTCAAATTGCGAACTAAACCAAATAAATTTATCCGACTGAAAAACATCAATAGGATTTAAGTTAGTTTGTGAAATAAATGAATGGTAATAATCAACAGTATTATCTAATTTTATGATTTTATCTTCAAAGTTTTTTATCCCATTGTTTTCTTCCTTTTCAAAAACATAATTAACATATAAACTAAAAAACCAATCTGCTAATTTAGTTAATTTTTCTGTTTCATGTAAGGCTTTTTCTTGCTCTAATTTTATTAGATCATTATATTTTCTGCCCAAGTATTTTTCAATTAAAAATTCAAAACTTAATCCGCATCTAAATAGTTGTCTAATAAATTGTTCATTTAATATTTCTTTAAGATGTAGTACATACTGATTTTGAATGTACTTGAAAGAAAATGGATTTATATTAACTGCAGTTAAACAAATTTCTTCTGTTTGATTTTTTACGTATTGTAAAACATTTGGATCAGATGTTATTGCAATTAAACATAATTCATCTGTTTGATTTGTTACAAATCGTAAAGTATTTGGATCAGATTTTATTGCAACCAAGCATAATTCATATGTTTGATTTTTCACAAATCGTAAAGTGTTTGGATCAGATTTTATTGCAACCAAGCATAATTCATCTGTTTGATTTTTAACAAATCGTAAAGTATTTGGATCAAATTTTATTGCAATTAAACATAATTTATCTGTTTGATTTTTCACGTGCTGTAGAGTATTTGGATCAGATTTTACGGCAATTAAACATAATTCATCTGTTTGATTTTTTACTTCGGATAAATAATAAGGAAATTTTTCAATTGCATTTTTTTGGTTTTCTAAACCTAATATACCTGATGCAGCCATTTTACTATTTTTTTTAGCAATTTCATTAATATTATCTTTGCTTAAAATAATTTTTTTAAAATCAATACCAAATCCATCAATAAGAAACATTGTTAAATTCAAATTGAAATTTTTAAAGTTAATACAGTTTATAATTTCAACAATTTTAAGTTTAAAACTCTCAGTACCAGTAAAGTAAATAAAGGAAGAAGTATAACTTTGAATATTAAAATTATAATCGTTCGTTTCTTCTAAAATTTCTATTATTTTTAATTCAATAAAATTTCTAAAATCTAAATTTTTTTCTGTTAACGTCAAGTAACTATTCGAATAAACATAAGAAAAAAAATCTTGAAAACTTAAAAATTTTTTATTTTTAATTAAATTAGTTACAAAAGCTATTTTAACACCATCTGGAAATGATTTATATTTTTCACGAATCAAATTCATTACATTAGTATTAAACAATGTAAATCCTTTTGTAAGCAAAGACCCAATATCAAAATAAGTAAAAAAAGTAAAATTATATTGATTATCTGTAATTATTTGATTTATTCCATTTGCTTCTTTTATAAAATATTCTAAATTTTTTATTCCTAGTGCTTCACTAAATTTTTTATGAAAATCATTCCATTTTTCATAAGGAGTTTGTTTTTTAAGTTTTGTGTATTGGTCGTATAAATTTTCATTTTCATCTATTGAATATTCTGGTAAATCGCTCATATAATATAATTAACATAATAAAGTTTAAATATTTTATTAATTAATAATTAATATTTTTTTGCGTATTACACATTTGTTCAAACATTAAATATAAACAGTATTGGTTTGTTACTGTATTATAAAGAGCATTATCCAATATAATTGTCGTATTTTTATTTTATTTACACTAATTAGACTTAAAGATTTAGCCTTTTAAATAATTAAGCGTGTCATGTCAAAACCCCTTCAATCCGCATGGGCAAAGGGTGCCCCTAAATTCACATCTAGTTTGGATAGTTCAGCTGGCCCACCAATGCCCCCAATAAATAATACAAATAATATTGTCTTACCTCCTGCGCCACCAACACAAGTTCAACAAAATCAAACTCAAAAAACCACAGCTGGAACTAACCAAGTTCCTCATTTTAACTTTTCATCTGATACATTTAAAGCAATTGGTGAATATTTTCATTCCAATGGCTTTGTAATTATTGATAATGCTATTAGTCCCGAACAAATTGCCAAATTAAAAAAAGATTTAACTGCAGCTGAACAAGCAAGTTTATCCAAAATAAATAAAAAGTATGCCAGTTCACATTTAATGCATAAATGTTTTTTTGAACATTCTACAACAACCGTTGACATAATCGAATCATCCAAACTAGCTGATTTTGCTCAATGGATTATTGCGGATGTGCCTGATACTCGAGTAAATAATTCTTCATTGAAAGCTCATGTTATACATAATAATGCCTTTTCAGTTCCACCTGGTGGTCGTGGGCAGGCTCCTGTTTGGCATGTGGATGATCCGCTCCAACAAGTTATTATACCCTATGGAAAAGAATTACCCGATTGGATAAAATTACCAGTTTTAGCATGTACATATATGATTTGGTTATCTGATTGCGATAGTCCCGAAAACGGACCAACCTATGTTGTTCCTGGTTCTCACAGATATGGTCAAGTTGTTGATCCAGAATATGCGGAAGCCAATGGAATTCCTACTTGTGGGAAAGCCGGTACCGCGGTATTAATTAATTCAAACTTATGGCATCGTGGTTGTGCAAATAAATCCACACGTGCTCGTGATACGGTTCAAATAACTTGGGCCCGTAGAATTATTGGACATAAACATAAAACAATTATGAACTACAATATGCCCGCGCATGTTTATGCAGGTAGGTCTGATTTATTAAAAGAACGTATGGGGTGGTTACAAGGCGGTGCCTACTCTTAAATTTTACTTAAGTATTTTTAATTTAATTTTATTTTTACGTTAAATTAAAAAATAAACCTGTTACTTAATTATTCATTCCATCTTAAGGTAAGCATGGGATTGAGCACAGTAATAGTATGTGCCACGATGATTCATTTCTCTTGGAACACCACCAGGAGTAAATGCCTCAGAATAATCCGGTAATTCGGCAATAAACTCTGTTTGCCATGTTTTTCCATGAACGTGAACAAACGGAAAAGGCTTTCCAGTGTTAGGGTCAGTATATGCGTCAGGTTCAACATCAAATTTTACAATCCCAGTTGGTGTATGAAAACTAATTTGCTTATTTGCATCTTTGTTGTTATATGGTTCATACGCACTGGTTATGCTGTTAAATTTGTATATTCCGCGATGATTACAATAACTAGGACATGGCGTAAATGGTTCATCATCAATTATATTAATGTTTGGTCCAAATATTATTTGCCATGATTTTCCATGAATTGACGCAAATTTAAATGGTTTCCCAGTATTTGGATCAATAACTGCATCTGCATCAATGTGAAACGTTTTTGTTCCAGTAATAGCTTTAAATGTAACTTCTATATGGGTTGTCATTACTAATTAAACTTTTAAGAATTATAAGCAAGATGATTTTCAATTTTTTCTATTTGGCTTTAATTGTCACATATTAATTAAAAAATATTGATTATTTAATTAGTTGTATTATTTGGACTATAATTTAATGTCAAATTATAATTATTATTTGCTCAAGTTTGATTTCGCATTATCTAAACACCAATTAAGTAATTTTTCCCTTTATGAAATTAACCAAATTCTAAATTCAGTTACTAATTCTGATTTTGATAAAGCTAAATGTTTGGATTTTTTTGTATCAGAAGGCATATTACAAAAAAACCAAGATAGTTATTATTATATGTTAAACAAAACCCCTTTATATTCCACATATAGAAATTTACCAATTATCAAAAGTAAAATTGATAATCAAATATTAAAAACACTTGATATGGAACATTTAAGTATTTGCTAAATACATTGGATGGTAAATTTTTTAATTTAATAATTTTATCTATGATAATTATAATTACAATCTTATGAGTAAATTTACTGAAATTAAACCGAATAATTTTTATTTTGGTTCATGTAAATTACATTCAAATCAAAAAAAATTAGCATACCATAATCCCCATTGTGCTGAATATTTTTGCAACATGGGAAATATTTATAATTGTAATGAATGTACAGGTTATTTGAAACAAAAACATGTATTAACTTCATCCAAGACAAAAAGTAATGTAGGACAAACTGTCGAAAAAACAGAAGCAGAATGTAAGTCGCAATGTACCAATGGATTAGTTTATGATTTTGTTGGTGAATCTTGGGACATAAATAATTCCGGAAAATCACAAATAGACCAACATAAGTCAATGAGTAATTTTTATCAGGATAAATTAATTTACCACTATGATGAAATACCTGTTACAATGGATTTTGAACCGGCTCAACCAAAACCAAAATCAGTAGTTCATTGGGGTCAATTAAAAATGTTTCTTGTTACTTTATTATTTTTAACTAATAGAATTAACCCAGATGATAAAGAAGTTCATATAATTTATCCCGGTTCAGCTCGTGGAGATAATATTTTAATTCTTTGTGATATGTTTCCAAATACTTACTGGTATCTCATTGATCCATTACCATTTCACCCAAAACTTAGTTCCCATAAACAAATTAAAGAAATTTCTAAAGAGTACTTTACAGATGAAACGGCCAAATACTATGGGGAAAAGTTTGCAAAAAGAACCCATCCATTGTTCTTGCTTTCTGACATAAGAGTAAACACAGATGATAAATCAGTTATGGAAAACCAAGAATCAAATGCCAAATGGCATCAAATGATTAATCCTGATTATTCATATTTTAAATTTAGATGTCCATATGATGGACCAGATACTTACAACTATTATACTGGTAAAATTTATATTCAACCGTATGCACCTGTTAGTTCTTCGGAAGCACGTATACAATTTGCAGGTAAACTTGAAAAAACTCAATATTCATGTAGCAAATACATTGGACAATTTAATTATTTTAATCGTGTTCTCAGACCCAGTTTGTATACTCAAAAAATTATACCAAACCAAATGTATTTCGATAAATGTTACGATTGCACTTATTTTTCACATTTAATTAAAACCTATACCAGCAAATTTGCAAAGTCAAACCCTTGGTCTAAAAAAGAAATAATCGAAATAATGAGAGAAATTACACAAACCATAAGTAAATTAACATTAGATAGAATTGAATATCAAAATAAATTAATTAGAAAAAACATTTTTTAAACGTTAATTTCATTTTCTGAATCAGACATTTTAACTTCATCTTCTGAATCAGATAAAACTATTGAAGTTTGATTTACAACCTCTTGTTGAATTGGTTTGCTATTTTGACCAGTTTCATTGAAATTAGAATCATCATCATCAAATTGATTAGAATTTTCATCAGAAACGACACCAGCGGTTCCATTAGAATTGTCTTTATTAAAAAACAAGTCGTGTAAATCTTGAGAATAGAAATATGTGGTTTCTACTTTGTTAAATTCACTATTACGCTTAATATTGGCAACTGACTTGCGCATAGTTTTTAAAGTTGTCAAATCTTTATCAGATAATGAATCCTTCTTATTAATTGCTTTATTAAAAATCAAAAGCATTTTAGCAACAATGTTATCATCTGGTGTCATACCAAATACATTTTCGCGTCTAGTATAGTTTTCACAAAGGTCACCATCAGTAATAGCACTAACGTGGTCATCTGAATTTTTCAACACTTTATTAACTTTAATTTTATCTAATTGACGTTCTTTATCAATTTGAGCTAAAAAGTTTCCAACATTTGTTTCAGTATTTGAACTTACTCTATAATAATATTTTAATTTCACATACAAATCATCCTTTGTAATTAATTTTTGAACAAGTTTAACATCATCAATAAATAATACAAAGTTAAATAATCTGTCAAAATCTGATGTGCTCAATAACTTGGTAATTGTTTCCAAATTTAATCTTGGGTCTTGAATGTTAATCATACAAGTATATAAATTTGAGTTAATTTTTAGCATTTCTTGTGATAACTTGCAATACTCCAAATGGTCTTGATAAATACCTTTAAGTTTAAATAACTTAACCACATTGTCACTAAGTTCCACAGATTTTTTATTTTCACTTTGAGTGAAAGTATGAATAATATAGTTCAAAACCATTTTTTCATTTGGATTGGACATAATATTATTGTAAGATTCTAACTCTTCGGGTTTAAATTTACGTGTAATTTTGTCTTGTAATGAATTTGAACTAAATGAGGAATTATACATTCCAGATAACTTGTCAAATAGTAAGCGAAATACTTCAAAGCTTAATTGTTCTTTATGAACACCAAATAATTTTTCCAGCTGGGTATTGTGCGTTCCAACTTTAACACATTGAGAAAACTCATCTAACTTATGAAATTCATCAACAAAGTTATCTTCTTTATTTTGATTGTGAATATTATTTGAAATGTTTTCACATTCATATTTAGCAACTAGGTTAGCATCAACATTTGCATAGTTTGAACCTACTGAATTACAATAGGTTGTATATAACTTGTCATTATCAGTCAAGTAAATTAGTTCGCGCATGGACTCGTATGAATGTGATTTCATCAAACGTAAAGCTAAACTGGTTCTACCTAACAGGATAGCCAATTGAACTGGACTAATACGATACATATTAGCAACAGTTGGAATATTTTTATTTTCCACAATTTTTACAATATCGTTTTCATTAGATAAATACATTACTGCTAAACACTTTGTGTCAAAATTTGACATATCAGTTAGTTTGATATTTTCATACTCTTCAATTGAATTGTATTTGTTGTATTTGAGGTTAACAAACTTTGCTGTTCTACCTAACTCATCAATTGTTTCGTTTGATTCGGAATCAGCTGTTGTATTAATCCATGATTCATTAGTAATGGGATTAAATGAGCCAGTAAATTGTTCAGTTACATTGGACTGTAAAAATTTAACTTCTTTATTTGAATACTTGCGGAATTTCATCCCACTATCTTCCATATTAGCGTTATATTTGGTAATACAGTTTTCTGTATCAGTTAAATTTTTAATTTCCAAATTATATTTAACATAATTTGAATAATTATTGGTGTAAGAAGACATTTTTCTTAAGCGTAAAGTATTAGAAAATATAATATTCTTAAGTTGTCCATTATTTATTAATTCTTGTTCAAGTAATCGAGTAAAACCATAATTATTTGAGTTCATAAAAAATAACTTGTTGTAAACATTTTTAAAATCAAAGTTAGTCACAACATCAAAACCACGTCCAGAATATTTAATTAAACGGTTTTCGTAACTGGGACTTCTTCGATTTAAATTTGCCAAGTTAACACGATGGGATAGCGCGTATAAGCCTCGTTGAGTTGTTTGAATAGATTTACCATTCCAACATACACAACAACAATCAACATCAAACCCAACCATAATTTGAGCTAAAGTATCGTATAAGCGTAAAATGATTTGAACTTGAAGTAATTTTTTAGTGTCAAACACATAAATATTAATTACATGGTCATTCATATACACTCTAGTTTCATATTTTAAGTCTTCTGCTTTTTGTTTAATTGCATTAATCACATGGTCAATCTTTGCTAATCCCTTTTCTTTATCTAACCCATACACAAACAAATCAATGTCATTTAGTTTTGCTTGAGATTTAGTAACAATGTTAACAATTGAACCACCGGCAACAACAACATTTGACCAGTTAATATAAGTAAGTAAATCATAAGTTTTCTTACTGAATTCCATATTAAAATCATTATTTGAAATTGTTTGTCTTTTTCCGGTTCCTGCCAAAACTAATTTATCACCCCAGTCAGCTTGAACATAACGAAGTTTTTTTGTGATTACATTCATAACTAATGTGTTTCCGATAGAAGTAGGATTTTCACGAAGTTTATCTTCGATATTACTTTGATTAACTATTTGTTCGAAAATACTCATTGTGAGTTTAATGATTCTGTCCCAAACAGAAACCAAATCAATTTTTTTTATATGTAATAAAAAAATTGATATTCCAATAAAATAATAATATATTATTGGAAATAACCAATGGGCTTTTACGAATGTATTTATGATTGTGGTAATGGAAATTATTGTGTGGATTGTGCCAGTTCTCTTGATGGATTTAAATCACCTCCATCTTGGCTTATTATTTGTGATAAACATAAATTAGATGTAGGTCAGGTTTGGCAATCTTATTCATTGGCAAATTTTATTAGCAAATATGGAAAAAAATCACATATGTTTCCACTTGACCAAAAGTTTCAAGTTAAGGTTTTAGGTTATGAACCCTATAAAAAATTCCATTTGGTTAAATTACAAATTGACCAATTTGACACTGAAATATTAGATGAAAAAAAGCAAATATATTTTTCACAATTTGCAGATGAGCCAGCTTGGACAGTTGCCAATGGTAAAACAATTTTAATTGATATATTTGTTCAAAATAACATTAAACGGGTTCGCAATACCAATCCAGATATTTGCTACGATTGGAATGGAAATAAAGTAAGACAACTTACTGATAAAGAAAAAGAAGAACATAATGGTTTAAGTTTTAACTCACATACTGTATCAACACAAACAACTGATTTTTAATTTATAACTTGATTAATTGATTTAGCCATTTATATTTAACCATTAGAATTGTTCATCGGGTTCAACAAAATCATAACTAAAATATTTAATTCCAACGTATTCAAACAATCCCAACTGATTATAAAATTGTGATTTTGATGTTGGAAATGGAATTTGATTTGGTAGGGAATTTTCATTTGAATTTCTTTCAATAAAAAACTTTATGTTAGCATTGGCTTTATTGGCTTGATCAAAGTCAAGTAAATCTGGATTGGTTTCGAGTGCTTGGGTAATTTCCCTATAATATGATTCATGGGCCACACCAGATGGCTTGGATAAAAAGTCTATCCAATATTGATTGTTTGCAATTGTATCTGAATTAAAATTTAAGAATCCGCCATGAGATATTTTAATGTGGGCCAATTGTTGGGTCCAATGAGTTAAAAACATTTGAACAATTGATTCAGAACCAAATATCCATATTTTACCCGATAACCCAGATAAATTATCTAAATCTCTTATTCTGTCAGCAATTCTAACAATGTATGTGTGTTTTGATTCCTCAGCTAATCTGGCAAATCGATTTGCTGAATATCCACCTTTTTTATGAGATTTGGTTAAATTTCCATTAATTCCAAATAATTTAACAAACTGGCCTCGCACAAACTGGTAACATAAACATTCGTTTCCATTTGCAAATACCAATATACCTGATACATTTGTTCCAATATATTTTTCTGTTGGTTCAATGTGAAACTTATTTGCACAAGAATAATAGAATTGAACTATTTTATTATCTGGTTCAACGAATTCAACAATTTCTTCTGAATATTCATTAATACCGACAAAACAAAATATTCCCAATTGATTATAATCAAATCCCGCACCAACTAACTTTTGTTGTAGTATATTTAAGATACGTTGAACATTTTGTCTATTTGTTCTGTCTTTTATGTTTTTTGCCATGGAAATTTCTTTACATAACCATTGGCTAAATACAGAACTTGGGTGGGATAACCAAGGTGACCATGGAACTTGGTGACTGAGCGCGCATAGTACCAAGTTGTTTTATTTTTTCTATTTTATCCGACATCTGTATTATTATTAGTAATAAAATTAATTTTTAAATGTTTTCAATTTCAATTTTTTTATTTAATATTAATTTCTCAATTATAATAGATGGACCTAATTGGACTTTATTTGCATGCAGGCGTGCCATTACTAACTATAAACTTGTTATTTTATTCAATTACTACATTATCCACATCTATAACCTCATCTCAAAATGTTTTTAAATTTGTTTATGAAACAACTGACTCAGAGTATTCAATTTATAAAAAACAAATTGAATCAACTGATTTAGAACTAAAATTAAAAATTGTTAAAGGTTTAGTTTGGGATGTGCTCCGTGCTTATGCAAAAAACTCCCATGAATTTGATTTACTTGTGGAGGAAATTACTAATCCATACATTATAACATCAAGTATAAATTCAGATTACGAAATGATTAATATTAAAACGTCACAAACTGGTATTATTAGTAAAATTCCAGAACCAGTTGCTTTGTCATTAAATGCAATTGCTATTCAAGTTCAAAAACTTAATGGGATTTTATTGGAAATTTCAAATAAAATAAAAACCCATGAATCCATGTACTTTAAATCAATGAGAAAATTTTGTTTAAAAAAACAAATTGGAGAATTAAAAATGGAAACTGAGTTATTGGAATTGCGATTGCACATGTTATTTAAATTAATTAATGTTTATAAAATAAAATTGGAAAATAAAAATTGATTTTTTTATTTGTTAATACAAATGATTGTTTTTCAATGATAAAAGAATTTGAATTTGAAAATAAAATACCTTTAGTTAATAAATTATTTACTATTGCCAATAACATTAATACATCTAATTTTAAACCAAATAATACTTCAAACACAAAATTTATAGTTAACCAAACAGAATTTACCAAGTACAAAGGATATTTAAGACCAGACGAGTTTTATTGTTCTGATTTAATTGACTCTTGTATTCAAGATGTTTCCCAATTAGTTTTATCACATGGTTTTTTATTAGATGAGTCTAATAAAAAGTCAAATTGTGAGTTTCATTACGGAATTTCAGAAAATCCATCTCAGGTTATTAATTCTCCATTTGCAATTCATCGAGACGATTATGGTGGTACAGACTATCCAGTTATAACAAGTATTATATATTTGGATGTTACATGTGATGGAGGCGAATTATGTTTTTATGATAAAAAGGAAAATCTTACGCATAAAATTAAAACACAAAATCCTTCGACAAACACATGTAAAGTAGTTATCTTTGATGGTTCGATTTTACACCAACCAGCTAATTATTCCAATGGAAAGAGGATGGCAATTAGTTTTCAGTTACCAAGAAAACAAATTGAAATCTCAAAGTGTAAAAATTGTTTATGTTGGATTTGATTGATTTTACCAGTATAAAGTTTATTTATAAACTACCAGAGTCAATTTTTTTACTTTTGCTTTCTATAATAATCGCATTCTAATTTAATTACAAGTAAATCGTTCTCAGTATTTTTTAATTTAGTTTGGTAATATTTAATATTTGCTTCAACATCACCCATATCCGAACATACCTTAAATATTCGCATAGTTTTAATTTTATTTTGTAAACAAGCTATTTTATCAAGATTAGTGTTAGGGTTTTCCAGTTCTTTGGATAATTGCGCATTTGTCACATCAGTTAATTTAGCTAAATTGTTTTCAAACCAAGATTTTTTTGGATTATCATAATTAGCATTTGGTTGTGATATAAATGGTTTGATATTTGTCACATCCATATCACATAAAGTATCAAGTTCTGCCTGTAATTTATCAAGAGTAACTTTGTTTGAATTAATTAGTTTTGTTAGTTTTGATTTAGTTAATTCAAGGTCGGCAATTTTTTTATCGAAATTTTTTTGGAAAAACCACATTGGAAATTTATTTGATAATTGCACAACCAAATATTAAATCAATTTTTTACACTTGAACATACCCATGTGTTAAGTCAAAACTATTGCAAACCGGACACTTGGTCAATTGAACAGATTGGGTTTGACAACAAGGGCAAGTTTCTCCACTAAAAAGTTTATTTAATTTAAACCAATCAAATAAACAGGAATTATGAATTTTATGTGAACAACTTGTAATATGAACCGATTGGTCTGGTTTAATTTTTTCTAAACATGAACAACAAACATCTTCAGGACTGGGAGTTTTAAGTTCAGGAACTTTAACTTTTATTGAATATATTTTATTTTTTGGTAATCTCATTAGGGGATTTGCTTTTAGTCTGGCTTTTTCTTCCGGTGTTAATTCCCTATCTTGTAAAAATAAAACTGTTAGTTCCTTGTTTGCTAGATTTGGATTAATTGGTCTAACCATGGTCCATTGGCCTGATTTAATAGGTTGAACATTATATCCAAGCAATCCCCATGATTCATCATAAACTTCAATCAATCGGGTTTGGTTTGTAAGTTGGGAATTAAGTTTAAAATCAATTCGAATCATATGAGAGTTTTTGTTAATTATGTTATCGGTTAATTTTTTAATTTTCCATTGGCCTAATTTACCACAACCACACCATACATAATGGCTGTAACCGGTATTAGCTGTGTAAGTACATTCGTAATTATTCAAGTTACCTTCGCTATCATAACATTCCATAAATTAAAGTTGTAAAGAACGAGTGGTAAATATTATAAATTAATTAATCAATTTTTATTAAATAAACCGGACAAATCTTGTTTTAGTTGTTCCAGCCTTTTCCACCATAATTCAAACTCAACGTAATCCTCAGATATGATGTCTGAATTTAAATCCATTCTAACTGTTTCAAATTCAAAGTCAAAATCATTTGGTTTTATTGAATTTAACCAACCAAATACATATGTAACAAAATCGGGATCGGTGGATAATTTATGATAAGAAAATTTATCACCGTGATTTTTCCAAACCATTTGATTTGATAACTTGCCATTAATGTCGGTTGCCTCGTACATTTTAAATTCATTTTCAATATTTAAAAATATTTCTCGAATTGTAAAGTATAAATTGTCTTCAATTGATTTGGATTTTAAATAAGCACCATTACATGCCATTAAATATTTTTTATTATTTCATGTGACTCCAACCATTGAACAATATAATAATTCTAATTAAATTTGCTTATTTATCAATTTTTTTAATTAAAACAAAATTCTAAATAAACAATGATAAATTTTTTTCACATTGTGCTTTTCCAATAACATAAATTATAATATAAATATTTGGACTTGTTGACTGTCTTGTTAAAACCCATCTTAATGTATTAAATACTTGAGTTTTATCAAAGCCATTGGTATCAATAAACTGGTTAATTTGTTTAACTATTTGGTTATAATCAGTATAATCAATTAAGTCAAATAAATCAGCTAACTTGGCAATAACTAATGGATCTTGTTTAGGTACTACTAACTGACAGTCTGGTTCAGTAAAATACTTTACAAATATATCTTGGATTTCAACTAACGTGTTTGCACGTTGGACTAATTCGCTAAATGCTTTATTGAATTTTTCAATGGGAATATTTGTATTTGGCATTGCATTAATCAAATCAACTATTTCTTCAGGAAATTTTGATTTAATTATTGTTTTATTAATTTTATTTAATATACCCATATCAAATTTTGATACTGATTTACTTATTTTTTTTATGTTAAATTTACTTATTGCATCAGACATATTGGAAACGTTACTAATTGAGCATCCAAGTGAATACAAATAAACAAGTAAAGCTTCCGGTAAATATCCTAGGTTTTTAAATTCATCTACACCAACAGCTCCGTGCCTTTTAGACAATTTTGTTCCGTCTTGACCATAAATTAGTGGCATATGAGCATATTCTGGAATTGTCCAACCACACCCAAGATAAATTATATATTGTCTAAATGCATTTGTAAAATGATCATCACCTCGTATTACGTGCGTAATACCCATTAAATTATCATCGCAAACTGCTGATAATAAATAAGTTGGTGAACCATCTGACCTAACAATAATCATGTCGTCTAGTTCTGAAGTTTTTACACATACTGAGCCTTTGATAATATCATTTATTGTAATTGATTCTAATTCTTCTGGAACTTTAATTCTAATTACTGGACTGGTGTCTTTACATTCAATAGCTAAAGTTTCTTGATTAGAAAAACAGTTGCAATAATGTCTCGGAGGTAATTTAGCATCTTCTTGCTCTTGTTTAATTTTTTGTTGATATTCTTTTGAGCAATAACACCGATACGCTTTTTTGTTTCTAACCAAGTTATTTGCAACTTCAACATGATAACTTTTATTATCTGATTGTATTAAAATATTTTCATCATGTGATATTCCAAGCCACTTTAAACTTGAAATAATTTGGTCGACACATTCGGTAGAGGACCTTGAAGTATCAGTATCTTCAATTCTTAACAAAAAATTCCCACCAGTTTTTTTAGCAAAAACATAATTAATCAATGCTGTTCTAGCACCACCAATATGTAAATATCCAGTTGGGGATGGGGCAAATCTTACTCTTGGAGTCATTAGTAAACAAATATCCTTTAGACAAAATATTTTGGTTTCAATTTTTACGTATTTGTTTGATTAAAGTAATCATCGCAACTCCTTACGTATTTGTTTGATTAAAGTAATCATCGCAACTCCTTACGTATTTGTTTGATTAAAGTAATCATCG
>JACCDT011064378.1_pt1 | contig 32855 bp, 35 predicted proteins | sample 7446291 | NCBI WGS metagenome assembly JACCDT01 (sample SAMN15323446, study PRJNA562643) | freshwater metagenome | isolation source: river surface water | place: USA:Blue River Watershed | collected 2017-08-17
ACCGACTGGACCGTTGGCCACGTGCACTCCGGCGCGCTCGGCTGGGTCGGCCTGACCTCGATGGGTCCGATCTACTACCTGCTGCCGCGCCTGTCCGGCAAGAAGGAAATGTGGAGCGTGCGCCTGATCGAATGGCACTTCTGGACCGCGACCATCGGCATCGTTCTGTATATCGCATCGATGTGGATCGCCGGCGTGATGCAGCGCCTGATGTGGCGCGCAGTGAACGACGACGGCACCCTGACCTATAGCTTCGTCGAGAGCGTGAAGGCGACCTTCCCGTACTACGTGATCCGTATGGCCGGCGGCCTGCTGTACCTCGCGGGCATGCTGATGATGGCCTACAACATGTTCAAGACCGTCAGCGGCAGCAAGCCGGTGGATACCCGTATCCCCGCCACCGCCGGCGCACACGCGTAATACTGGAGAGACCTGAATGAAATTCGCTCATGATTCCATCGAACGGAAGCCCTGGCTGCTGATCGTGCTGGTGCTGCTGGTCGTCAGTATTGGCGGCCTCGTCGAAATCGTCCCGCTGTTTTTCCAGAAGTCGACTACCGAGCCGGTGGCGGGCCTGACGCCGTACAGCCCGCTGCGCCTGGCCGGCCGCGACATCTATGTCCGCGAAGGCTGCTACAACTGCCACTCGCAGATGATCCGTCCTTTCCGCGCCGAGACCGAGCGCTACGGCCACTACTCGGTCGCCGGCGAATTCGTCTATGACCGTCCGTTCCAGTGGGGCTCGAAGCGCACCGGTCCGGACCTGGCCCGCGTCGGCGGCCGCTATTCCGACGAATGGCACCGCGCGCACCTGACCAACCCGCGTGACGTGGTGCCCGAGTCGAATATGCCGTCCTACCCGTGGCTGGCCAAGACCACGCTCGATCCGCAGAGCATCGTGCCGCGTCTGAAGGCCTTGAAGCGCCTGGGCGACCCATACACCGACGAGCAGATCGCGGCCGCGCCGAAAGAGCTCGAGGGCAAGACCGAGCTCGACGCGGTGATCGCCTACCTGCAAGGCATGGGCACCCAGATCAAGGCACGGAGGTAAGCATGAACATGGCCGAACAGCTGTTGGACGCGCGCAGCATTATGACCCTGGTGAGCTTGCTGACTTTTCTGGGCATTGTTTACTGGACCTATGTCGCGCACCGCAAACAAGACTTCGATGAGGCAGCGATGCTGCCCTTCGCCGATGAGGATACGAACACTATGAAGCAGGAGCCGCGTCATGGCTGATTTCATTAACGGTTTCTGGGGCCCTTACGTCACCGTGCTGACGATCGTCTCGATCATTGGCTGCGGCCTGCTGTTGTGGTCGCAGTCGAAGGTGAAGATCGTGGTGCCGAAAGGCGGCAAGGCCGAGACCACCGGACACTCGTGGGACGAGGGCCTGGAAGAGCTGAACAACCCGATGCCGCGCTGGTGGATGTGGATGTTCTATCTGACCATTGTGTTTGGCTTTGCGTATCTGGCGCTCTACCCGGGCCTGGGTACGTTCGCCGGCAAGCTTGGCTGGACCTCGACCGGCGAGTATCAGAAGGAGCTCGCTGCCGCTGATGCTGAAGTCGGCCCGATGTTCGCGAAATATCAGGCGACTGACCTGAAGGCCGTGGCGGCCGATCCGAAGGCGCAGGCCATGGGCGAACGTCTGTTCCTGACCTACTGCGCGCAATGCCACGGCTCGGACGCGCGCGGCAACAAGGGCTACCCGAACCTGACCGACGGCGACTGGCTGTATGGCGGCGAGCCCGAGACCATCAAGACTACGCTGCTGAAGGGACGTCACGGACAGATGCCGCCGATGGGCGCTGCCGTGGGCGGCGAAAAGGAGATCGAGAACGTGGCACACTACGTGCTGTCGTTGTCGAACTCCACGCATGACCCGATCAAGGCCGCATTCGGCAAAGAGAAGTTCGGGGCTTGTGCAGCCTGCCACGGCGCAGACGGTAAGGGCAACCCGGCGGTCGGCGCGCCCAATCTGACTGACAAGACCTGGCTGTATGGCGGCAGTGTCGCGACCATCATGGAAACCATCCGTAATGGCCGCAACAATCAGATGCCGGCCTTCGAAGAGTTCCTCGGCGAAGGCAAGGTGCACCTGCTGGCGGCCTACGTCTGGAGCCTGTCGAACAAGTCGTCGGTCGTCGCCGATAACAAGTAATACGCAGTATTGCTGCACTCAGCGGGCCGGATCCGCTGGGTGCAGTCGCTTTCTGGATGCAAACGGGAAATCTGATGGAGAACGCCTCGCCTGAAGTTGCAGTCATCAAGATGTATGAAGCGCGGAAGGAAATCTACCCGCGCGAAATACAGGGAAGGTATGCCAGCCTTCGCTGGTTCTTCGTCTGGTTTACCCAGCTCCTCTTTTACGGACTGCCCTGGCTTGAATGGAACGGCCGCCAGGCGGTGCTGTTCGACCTCGGTGCCCGTAAGTTTTATATCTTCGGCATCGTGCTGTGGCCGCAGGATTTCATCTATCTCGCCGCGCTGCTGATCATCTGCGCGTATTCGCTCTTCCTGTTCACCGCGATCTTCGGCCGCGTCTGGTGCGGCTTCACTTGCCCGCAGACGGTCTACACCGAGATCTTCATGTGGATCGAGCGCAAGATCGAGGGCAACCGCAGTGCGCGCATGCGGCTTGACCGGCAGCCGATGTCCGTCGAAAAAATCGCCCGCAAGCTGTCGAAGCACACCGTCTGGATTGCGTTTGCGCTGTGGACGGGTTTCACCTTCGTCGGCTATTTCACGCCGATTAAAGTCTTGTCGACTTCGATCACTGTGCTCGCGCTTGGCCCGTGGGAATGGTTCTGGGTGTTGTTCTATTCGTTTGCCACCTACGGCAACGCCGGCTGGATGCGCGAGCAGGTCTGCAAATATATGTGTCCTTATGCGCGCTTCCAGAGCGCGATGTTCGACAAGGACAGCCTGATCATCACCTATGACAAAGACCGTGGCGAGCCGCGTGGCGCGCGCGGCAAATCGGCCGATGCGGGCAAGGCGCTCGGCGACTGTATCGACTGCTCGATGTGCGTGCAGGTCTGCCCGACCGGTATCGATATCCGCAATGGTCTGCAATACGATTGCATCGGCTGCGCTGCCTGCGTCGACGCCTGCAACAGCGTGATGGACAAGATCGGCGCGCCGCGCGGATTGATCCGTTACTGGACCGATCATGCGATGGCGCATCGCTGGGCAACGCCGGAGATCGTGCGCCATGCGTTCCGTCCGCGCGTGCTGATTTATAGCGCCGTGCTGCTGGTGATTGTCTCGGTGTTTTTCGGCACCTTGTTCACACGCACGCCCGTGAAAATGGACGTGATCCGCGATCGCGGCTCGATGGGTCGTGAGGTCGAGGACGGCCAGATCGAAAACGTCTATCGCCTGCAGATCATGAACACCGATGAGGCTGCGCATCGTTACAAGCTGTCTGTCGAAGGCATCGATAGCGTTCACTTGATGGGGGCGACCGAAGTCTCACTGGCCTCCACGGAGTCGCGCGCGGTACCGGTGTCGGTTCGCACCGATGCCGGCAAGGGCGACAAGGGCTCGAACAAAATTTATTTCAAGCTGACCGCTATCGACGACCCGCACGTGCAGGTAACAGAGAAGGCCGTGTTCTTCGTGCCCCGCTGATCGCAATAAAGCTTTTGACCATGCAAACCATGAGCAACGACACGCAACCCTGGTATCGCCACCGCTGGCCCTGGCTTTTGATGATCGGGCCGGTGGCGGTGCTGATCGCCGGTTTCATTACAACCTGGATATCGTTTGCAGGCGCCGATGCGCTGGTCGTCGATGATTATTATAAAAAAGGCAAAGCGATCAACCAGGACCTGCATCGCGATCGTGCGGCCGCAGCACTGCGCCTGAGCGCCTCGATGCGTTATGATGCGGTCCGCGGCGAGCTGACCGGACGCGTGCAAGGCATGCCGTCGGCCGCTTCCGTGGTGGTGCAGTTGATCCATCCGACGATGCCGGCGAAAGATATTCGCCGCTCGGTAACGACGGATGCCTCCGGCGCTTTCAGCGTGCCGCTGCCGTTGTTGGACCGGGCCCGCTGGCAGGTGCAGCTGGAAGATACGGCCGGCCAGTGGCGGCTGCATGGCGACTGGCATTGGCCTGAACAGAAGAACGTAGACATCCAGCCTGTGGTGGCAATAGGCAAGGATGCATAACTGACCTGACGCACGACGCGCGCCCTGTCGTGTCCAACGGTGGAATTCGGAGGAGTCCCATGCTCAAATTGGCGATGTCGGTACTTTGGCCTTCTTTCCTGTCGGCCATCATTGCCGAAGGATTTTTCTTTTCCGTCTTCGATCCCAGTGACCTGATGCTGGTCGGCGGCCAGGTCGATCTCGAGCCGATCGCTGCGTACACCATGGGCTTTTTCTTCTTCTGGACCGTGTGCTCCATCGCCAGCATGATCAGCCTGTATCTGGTCAAGACCGAAGTGCCCGGGCATCCGCCGTTCTGAACGCCGCAGTCGTCGCGGCGTGTGCGCCCCGGCTGCCGCAAAGCGCGGCGGCCATCCGGGCCGATATCAATGAAATAATGAAAACATGCGCGCGGCGTCGCGCTCAGACGCCGCGGATGAGTCGCGGCCTCAGGTAAACCTAGTTGGCAGTCACGGTGCCTGCGGCGATCGCGCGAAGGCGGTCAGGATCGAGCAATTCGATCTCGCGGTTGGCCACTCTGATCAGACCTTGCTTTTTCAATCGCGATAACAACCGGCTGATACTTTCGATTGTCAGGCCAAGGTAGTTGCCGATCTCTTCGCGGGACATGCGCAGCTGGAAGGTCGTCGATGAATAGCCACGCGCTGCGTAGCGCGAAGCCAGGTTGACGAGGAAGGCGGCAAAGCGCTGCTCGGCGCGCATATTGCCGAGCAAGAGCATGACGTTCTGTTCGCGCGTGATCTCGCGGCTCATCATCCGGTGAAAGTGATGCAGCAGCGTCGGTATCGTGCCGAACAGGTCTTCCAGTCGGGAAAACGGAATTTCACAGACCTCGCTGTCTTCTAGCGCCATCGCATCGCAGTGATGCCGGTCGGTGCTGATCGCGTCCATGCCGAGCAGCTCGCCCGCCATCTGGAAGCCGGTGATCTGCTGCTCGCCGCCGGCGCTGACCTGATAGGTCTTGAAATGGCCAAGGCGTATTGCATACAGATTGGTGAACGGATCGTCCATCCGGTAGAGCAGCGTATCCTTCGGCACTTTGCGGCGCCGGCCGATGATCTGGTCGAGCCGTTGCATGTCCGATTCGCCCAGCCCCATTGGCAGGCACAGCTGGTGCATGCTGCATGCTGAGCAACTGCTGCGCAGGGTGTGCAGCGAAATGGGCGGGCTGGCGGCGAGCGAAGCAGGTTGTGTCATGGCGTCTCAGAAAACATGCGCGGAATGAATGTAGCGCATTCGATCCGCGACCGCCACTTCGATCGCCGAATCTGAATTATTCAACAGGCTCATAAGGAAGTCCGACATAGTTCTCTGCAATGGTCGTCAGGCCCGCTTCTGAGCTGGTGTAGTAGGCCAGCTCAGCCTCCTGAATGCGCTGGCTGAACGCATCGTCAGAGAACTTATGCAGGATCGACGTCATCCACCACGAGAACCGCTCGGCCTTCCAGATACGGCGAAGGCAGATCTCCGAATATTTGGCGACCAGGTCGATCCGGCCTTCCTTATAGCGCCGGCGTAAAACGTGATAAAGAGTATACACATCGCTGGCCGCGAGGTTGAGGCCTTTTGCGCCCGTCGGCGGCACGATGTGCGCGGCATCGCCGACCAGGAACATGCGGCCGAACTGCATCGGCTCGGCGACGAAGCTGCGCAACGGCGCGATGCTTTTCTCGATCGACGGACCCGTCACCATGCGCGCGGCCACGTCCTGCGGCAGGCGCGACTGCAGCTCTTCCCAGAAGCGCGCGTCTGACCAGTCGTCGACTTTGTCGGTCAGGCTGCATTGAACGTAATACCGCGACAGCGTATCCGAGCGCATGCTGCACAGCGCGAAGCCGCGTTCATGGTTAGCGTAGATCAGTTCGTCCGATACCGGCGGCGTGCGCGACAGGATGCCGAGCCAGCCGAACGGATAGACGCGCTCGAACAGCTTGATTCTTTCCGCCGGCACCGATTTGCGCGACACGCCATGGAAGCCGTCGCAGCCCGCGATGTAGTCGCAGCTGACGGTGTGCTGCTGGCCGTCTTTCGTGAAGGTGACGCTGGGGTGATCGCTGTCGATGTCATGCAGCGCGACATTCTCGGCTTCATAGATACTCGTCGCACCCGAGCTGGCGCGCGCGTCCATCAGGTCTTTCGTCACTTCGGTCTGGCCGTAGACGATCACGGTCTTGCCGCCCGAGTATTTTTTCAGGTCGATGCGCTCCACCCGTCCGCCGAAGGACAGTGCAAATCCTTCGTGCACATGGCCTTCGCGATCCATCCGTTCGCTGACCTGCGCTTCGCGCAGCAGGTTGGCCGTACCTTGTTCGAGCACACCGGCACGGATGCGCGAGAGCACATAGTCAGGTGACTTCGCTTCGATGATCACATTGTCGATACCCTGCAATGCGAGCAGGCGACCGAGCAGCAGGCCGGAGGGTCCGGCGCCGATGATGGCGACTTGGGTCTTCACGATAGGGGCTCCCCGCCGGTGGTCCGGCTCTCGTCCGAAAAGCGCGAGTGTCCGCGCTAATGCGCCGCTTGGGAATGGACGATAGTCATGATTGCTTGTACATTTCGCGTATTTTCAATCGAAGATCGTTAGGTTCATGGCACGCCGCAGCCACGCATTGCAGTCGGTTCCCGTGTTCGCGCTGTATGGCGAGGAGGGCGCCCGGCCGGCGCTCGACCCGATCCATGTCGAATCTATAGCAGCGAGAAGCAGCTTGCACAATTGGGAGATCAAGCCGCATCGGCATCACGGACTCTTCCAGTTGCTTTGGCTGCAGCAGGGCGGCGGTCGGCTGATGCTCGACGACCTTCCCGGCGACCTCGCGCCAAACTCGGTGGTGCTGGTGCCGCAGCATTGCGTGCATGGATTTCGCTTTGCGCATGATGCCGGCGGGCTGGTGCTGACGCTGGCCTATCCTTGGCTGGCCGGTCTGGACGGCGAACTTGGGCGCCAGCTGCTGACGCTGTCGGCGCCGCGGGTGTGCGAGCTGGGGCCGTCGGCGGAACGGGCGCAGACGCAGCGGCTCTTGCATTGGATTGCGCTTGAGTACGAACGGCAGTCCGCTTTCCGGCTGCAGATGCTGGAGGCGCTGGTGGTGGCCGTGCTGGCGGTGCTGTTACGGCAGCCGGGCGTGGAGGGCGAGACGGCGAGCGTCCGCGTGCCGCTGCCGTCGCCGGCGGCCGGACATCTGGCGCGCTTTACCGCCGAGATCGAGCGCAGCTTCCGCAGCCATGCGCCGCTTGCCCATTATGCGGCGCTGCTGGGCGTCAGCGCCGCGCACCTGAATGCGCTGTGCCGCCGGCATGCGGGCCGTTCGGCGCTGGGCATGGTTCATGAGCGCGTGCTGCTGGAGGCGCGGCGCAATCTGGTCTACACCGCGATGACCGTCAGTGAAATCGCCGAACTGCTCGGCTTTGCCGATCCGGCGTATTTCACGCGCTTCTTCCGGCGTGCCACCGGCATGTCGCCGAGTCAGTTCCGAGAGCGCGCCGACCTGCCCGACGGCCAGCGCTGAAGGCCCGCACTGAAGCGTGGAGCAGAGGCCGCATTAACGCGGACGGATCCGTAACGCCCGGGCGCGGTCGCGCGCTCAGGCACAGGCTCAGGGCAGCAAGACGGCCAGCTCGCTGGCCGCATTCAGCAGCGCCGGCAGAAAGGTCTGTTCGACCTGTGCGCGCTCGACACGGGTCGCATGAGTACCGATATTCAGCGCGGCCGTGATGCCGCCGGAGGCCCCGCGCACCGGTACGGCAATCGAGCGCAGGCCGATTTCCAGCTCCTCCTCGACCACCGCGTAGCCTTTCTGCCGAACGTCCGCAATGATGGCGCGCAGCCGCTCTTCTGATACCTCGGTGCGATCGGTCAATGCCACCAGTTTGACGCGCGCAAAATAGGCGTTCAGATCCGTGTCCGACAGTCCGGCGAGCAGCACGCGGCCGAGTGACGTGCAATAGGCAGGCAGCCGGCTGCCCGCATTCAGCGCCACCGACAGCACACGCGAGGTCTGCGAGCGCGAGATGTACAGAATCTCGTCATCTTCCAGCACCGCCAGCGAGCACGATTCGTTCAGGCTGCGGCTGAGCTGGTTCAGGCAAGGCTGCGCCGCTATGGTCAGCGGCGTCGATGACAAGTACGAGTAGCCGAGCGCCAGGATCTTGGGCTTCAGATAAAAGTTGTTCGCTTCCGAGTCGGCATAGCCGAGCTGCTTCAGTGTGTACAGGCAGCGCCTGACGGCGGCGCGCGGTATGCCGGTCTTGTGGCTGATCTGCGCAATCGTCATTGCACGGCGCTGGTCACTGAAGGCCTTCACGACGGCCAGCCCGCGCGCGAGTGAGGTCATGAAACTCGGATCGGTCAGCGCATCGATCTCTTCGGCAATCGTCAGCGGCCGCGACGGCGGCGGCGCGGGAAGCTCCGGAGCGGCTTCCTGCTCCGCGAATTCCGGTTCATCGGCTTGTTGGGAGGCAGTCATTGCGGTGGATGTGTTCTGCATGGTCAGATCGCTTCAAGGGTGGCTGTCTGTGGGACTCACGCCGCATCAGCCCGGCATGCATGCATTCCGGCGGCGGCAAGGCGTTACCGTAGCGGAACTTGATAATTTTTTGACAATCGTCGCGCTGCTCCTCCGCGTCTTCCCATTCCTCCGGAGGAAATTTCGCAGAAATGTTGTTTCTCGCTGACAGTTGCACTGACCGTGTCCTGATCTCGTCGGGTGTTCGAGAACCGAACGGAATTTTCGGCCGTACTCTTGCCGTCGTGAATTGACGGGGCTACACTGCCGCGCGCTGCTAGATTGTTCTATAAACAGCCAGTTGTTCGATAATCGAACTTTCGGCGAAGTATAGGTCGTGAGCACCAGCGGATCAAGGGCGGGCTTGTCCCGGCTCGGTCAGCCGCGCTCAGTGACGCTCGCCCAACCGGACTGGCATTACCCTTCAGGGAGGCTTTTCTTGGTCGACAAGATCGTTCCGGACCTGGCCCAGGCGGTCGCCGGCATACAGGACGGTGCCACCGTCATGATCGGTGGCTTCGGCAATGCCGGCATGCCCAGCGCACTGATCGACGCGTTGATTGCGCAGGGTGCCACTGGACTCACCATCGTCAATAACAACGCCGGCAATGGCGATACCGGGCTGGCCGCGCTGCTTGCGGCCGGCCGCGTCAAAAAAATCATCTGCTCGTTCCCGCGCCAGGTCGATTCACATGTCTTCGACCGGCTGTACCGCGCCGGCGAGATCGAGCTCGAGCTCACGCCGCAAGGTAACCTCGCCGAGCGTATCCGCGCGGCCGGTGCCGGTATCGGCGGCTTCTTTACGCCGACCGGCTACGGCACGCAGCTGGCCGAAGGCAAAGAGACGCGCGTCATCGATGGCCGTCACTATGTGTTCGAGACGCCCATCCATGCGGATGTCGCGCTGATCAAGGCGTTGAAGGGCGACCGCTGGGGCAACCTGGTGTATCGGAAGGCTGCGCGCAATTTCGGGCCGATCATGGCGATGGCGGCCAAGTGCACCATTGTTCAGGTCGATGAGGTCGTGCCGCTCGGAGCGCTCGATCCCGAGGTGATCGTTACGCCCGGCATATTCGTACAGCGTGTGGTGCAGGTCGGAGGTGTGCAATGAAGCGCTTTACCCGTGACGAGATCGCGCGCCGCGTCGCGCAGGACATCCCCGACGGCGCGTATGTGAACCTGGGCATTGGCCTGCCGACGATGGTCGCCAACCACCTCGATCCCGTGAAGGAAGTCTTCCTGCACAGCGAGAACGGCATCCTCGGCATGGGCCCGGCGCCTGCGCCGGGCGCCGAAGATCCGGACCTGATCAATGCCGGCAAGCAGCCGGTGACCTTGCTCACCGGCGGCGCCTATTTCCATCATGCCGACTCGTTCGCGATGATGCGCGGCGGCCATCTGGATATCTGCGTGCTCGGCGCCTTCCAGGTGTCGCAGAGCGGTGACCTGGCGAACTGGCATACCGGCGCGCCGGACGCGATTCCTGCCGTCGGCGGCGCGATGGACCTGGCGATCGGCGCCAAGCGCGTGTTCGTGATGATGGAGCACCAGACCAAGAGCGGCGAAAGCAAGATCGTCGAGCGCTGCAGCTATCCGCTGACGGGCGTTGGCTGTGTGGCCCGCATCTATACCGACCTCGCAACCATCGATGTCACGCCCGACGGCTTGCGCGTCGTCTCGATGGCCGACGGCCTGACGCTGGACGAGCTGCAGGCGCTGACCGGCGTACCGCTGGCCATGGCCTGAATGTTCCGACGAACCCTACTCAACCTACAGGATAACGAATGAAACCGGCATTTATCTGCGACGCCATCCGTACCCCCATCGGTCGCTTCGGCGGCGCGCTGAAAGACGTGCGCGCTGACGACCTCGGCGCGGTGCCGCTGCGCGCGCTGCAAGAACGCAATCCCACCGTCGACTGGGCGGCGGTCGATGAAGTGATCTTCGGCTGCGCCAATCAGGCCGGCGAAGACAACCGCAATGTCGCGCGCATGTCGTCGCTGCTGGCCGGCCTGCCGCTGTCGGTGCCCGGCGCGACGGTCAACCGCTTGTGCGGTTCCGGCATGGATGCAATCGGCACCGCCGCGCGTGCGATCCGCGCTGGCGAGACTGGCCTGATGATTGCCGGCGGCGTCGAATCGATGACGCGTGCGCCGTTCGTCATGGGCAAGGCTGACAGTGCGTTCTCGCGCAATGCGCAGATCTTTGACACCACCATCTGCTGGCGCTTCGTCAATCCGCAAATGAAGGCGCGGTACGGCGTCGACTCGATGCCCGAGACGGCCGAGAACGTCGCCACCGATCACCAGATCAGCCGCGCCGACCAGGATGCGTTTGCTGTTGCCAGCCAGAACAAGGCCGCAGCCGCGCAGGCCGCCGGCATCCTGGCCGAAGAGATCGTGCCGGTGATCATTGCGCAGAAAAAAGGCGAGCCGATCACGGTGCTGCACGACGAACATCCGCGCGCCACCAGTGTCGAGGCGCTGGCCAGGCTGAAAGGCGTCGTGCGTCCCGACGGCACCGTCACCGCCGGCAATGCGTCCGGCGTGAATGACGGCGCCTGCGCGCTGCTGCTGGCCGATGAAGCCACAGCCGCTCGGTATGCGCTGACGCCGCGCGCGCGCATTGTCGCCATGGCCACCGCCGGCGTCGCGCCGCGCGTGATGGGCATCGGCCCGGTGCCGGCGGTGCAGAAGCTACTGCAGCAGACTGGCATGACGCTCGACCAGATCGACGTCATCGAGCTCAACGAAGCTTTCGCCGCGCAAGGACTGGCCGTGCTGCGCGGCCTTGGCATCGCCGACAACGATCCGCGCGTGAATCCGAACGGCGGCGCAATCGCGCTCGGCCATCCGCTGGGCATGAGCGGCGCGCGCCTGGTCACGACCGCGATGTACCAGCTGCACCGCAGCGGTGGCCGCTATGCGCTGTGCACCATGTGCATCGGCGTCGGCCAGGGTATTGCGCTGCTGATCGAGCGCGTCTGAACGACGGAACCGGGAGCCTGCCGCGCTCCCGCTGCATCTCACTGACAGAACACCATCCAAGACAAGGAGTCCTCATGTCGTCTCCCGCGCCATACCGGCGACCTGCGCCCGGCACCCAGCCCGAGTATCTGTACCCTGGCTATAAGTCGACTGTCTCGCGCACGCCGTCGCAGCCGCTGATCCTGCTGCCGCAATCGCTGTCCGAAATGACCGGGCCCGTGTTCGGCCACGAGCGCGTGCGTCCCGAGGACGCCGACCTGACCCGTCAGCATGCCGGCGAGCCGCTGGGCGAGCGCATCATCGTCGCCGGCCGCGTGCTCGACGAAGACGGCCGTCCGGTCGCGAACCAGCTGATCGAAGTCTGGCAGGCGAATGCTGCCGGCCGTTACCGTCACAAGCGCGACCAGCACGACGCGCCGCTCGATCCGAACTTCACCGGCACCGGCCGCATGATGACGGACGCCGAGGGTAACTATCGCTTCGTCACGATTCGTCCCGGCGCTTACCCGTGGGGCAACCATCCGAATGCCTGGCGTCCGGCGCACATTCATTTTTCCTTGTTCGGCAATGCGTTCGCCACGCGCCTGGTCACCCAGATGTACTTCCCGGGCGACCCGCTCTTGCCGTTCGATCCGATCTATCACAGCGTGCCTGACGGCGCGCGCCAGAAGATGATCTCGGACTTCGATCTCGACCTGACCGAGCCTGAGCATGCGCTCGGCTTCCGCTTCAACATTGTCCTGCGCGGCCGCGATGCGACGCCGATGGAGAAATGACATGCGCTTGCCCCTGACTCCCTCGCAGACCGTCGGTCCCTACCTGCACATCGGCATGGACTGGCTGAACACCAGCGACCTGACCGCGCCCGGCGTGACCGGCGAGCGCATCGTCATTACCGGCCGCGTGCTGGATGCCGATCGCCAGCCGGTGCCGGATGGCGTGGTCGAGATCTGGCAGGCGAATGCGCATGGCAAGTATGCGCATCCTGACGACACCCGCGCATTGCCGCTCGAAGGCTTCACCGGTTTTGGCCGCTGCGCGACCGATGCCGAAGGACGCTTCCGCTTCGTCACCGTCAGGCCGGGCAGTGTGCCGGGCATGAACGGCACGCCGCAGGCGCCGCATGTGCTCGTGAATGTGTTCGCGCGCGGTTTGCTGAAGCAGCTGTCCACAAGGATTTATTTTTTCGGCGACAATCACGCAGACGACTTTGTGCTGCAGCAGGTGCCGGCGGAACGCCGTGCCACGCTGGTCGCCACGCCGGCGGCCGAGCAGGGTACGTACGTCCGGGACATCGTGCTCGGCGGCGGCGCTGACGAAACCGTTTTCTTCGACATCTGACCTTGATCACCGAAGCGCAACCATAATGCCAGTCCTCACGTCCGCCATTTTTTCCAGTGAGGGCATGCGGCAGGTGTTCTCGCCGGAGTCCACCGTACAGCGCATGCTGGATTTCGAGGCGGCTTTGACGCGCGGACTGGCCTGCGAGGACGTGATACCGGCGTCTGCCGTGGCGCCGGTGGTGGCCTGCTGCGATGCCGGCCGCTTTGACCTCGAGGCGCTGGCGCAAGCGGCCGGGCAGGCCGGCAATCTGGCGATACCGCTGGTCAAGCAGCTGACCGCGCAGGTGGCTGCGCTCGATCCGGCCGCGGCGCGCTATGTGCACTGGGGCTCGACCAGCCAGGACGTAATCGACACCGGCATGGCGCTGCAGTTGCGCGATGCGCTTGACCTGATCGCCGTCGAACTGGCCGAACTGGCCGACGCGCTGGCCGGACTCGCTTACCGGTATCGCGCCACGCCCATGATCGGCCGCACCTGGATGCAGCATGCGCTGCCCATCACCTTTGGCCTGAAAGCGGCCGGCTGGCTCGATGCGCTGCTGCGCCATCAGCAACGGCTGACCGAGCTGCGCTCCCGGCTGTGCGTGCTGCAGTTCGGCGGCGCGGCCGGCACGCTGGCCAGCCTCGGCGACCGCGGGCTCGCGGTCGCGCATGCGGTCGCCGTCGATCTTGAGCTGCCGCTGCCCCATCTGCCCTGGCATGCGCATCGCGACCGTTTCGCCGAATTTGCCACCATGCTCGGCCTGCTGACCGGCACCCTGGGCAAGATCGCGCGCGACATCTCGTTGCAGAACCAGACCGAAGTCGCGGAATTGTCCGAGCCGGTTGCGGTCGGACGAGGTGGATCGTCGGCAATGCCGCACAAGCGCAATCCGGTCGGCTGCGCTGCAGTGCTGGCGGCGGCGGTGCGTGTGCCGCCGCTGGTGTCGACCCTGCTGGCCGGCATGGCTAATGAACATGAGCGTGCGCTCGGCGGCTGGCAGGCCGAATGGGACACGCTGCCCGAGATCGCGGCGCTGTGCGGCGCTGCGCTCACCCAATTGCGCGATGTCGCCGAGGGGCTGCAGGTCGATACGGCACGCATGCGGCAAAACATGGAGATCACGCGCGGCCTGGTGATGGCCGAGCCGGTGTCGCTGGCGTTGGCAGCGGAGGTCGGCCGTGCGCGCGCGCATGAAATCATCGAATCAGCCTGTCATACTGCGATCGACAGCGGGCAGCACCTGCTGCAAGTGCTGCAGGCCGATCCGCAGGTGGCGCCGCTGCTCGGGCCCGAGCGTCTCGCGGCGCTGTTCGATCCGCTAAGCTATACGGGCGAGGCGACGACTTTCGTTGACCGGGTGCTGGCGTCGCATCGTCAGCGCAAGAACGGATAACGCATTTGTTTTTTGGAGTCATTTCATGCCCTTCATTGAGACCGGTAGCGGCAAGCTGCATTACCAGATCGACGGCGACGCGCAGGCGCCGGTGCTGGTGCTGTCCAACTCCCTCGGCACCACGATGGATATGTGGCTGCCGCAACTGCCTGCGCTGGTCGAGCATTTCCGTGTATTGCGCTACGACACGCGCGGCCACGGCCAGTCCGACGTCACGCCGGGCGCGTACAACATCGCGCAGCTCGGCGGCGACGTCATCGCGTTGCTCGATCAGCTGAAGATTCCGCGTGCGCATTTTTGCGGGCTGTCGATGGGCGGCATGACGGGCATGTGGCTCGGCATCCACCAGCCGTCGCGCATCGACCGGCTGGTGCTGTGCAATACCAGCGCGGCGATCGGCGTGCCCGAGATGTGGAACGCACGTATCGCGCAAGTGCGGCAGGGCGGCATGAACGTCGTCATTGATACCGTACTGCAGCGCTGGTTTACCGACGACTTCCTGTCGCATGCGCCGGCGCAGGTCGAGCGTGTGCGCCAGATGCTGGCCAACACCACGGTAGATGGCTATGTCGCCAATTGCGCGGCCGTGCGCGACATGGACCAGCGCGCCGATCTGGGCAAGATTGCATCGCCGACACTGGTCATCGGCGGAAAGTACGATAAATCGACGCCGCCGGAACATGGCGAGCTGATCGCACGCTCGATTCCCGGTGCGCGCTATGTCGAGCTGAATGCGGCGCACCTGTCAAACTGGGAGGTCGCGCAGGCGTTTACCCAGCAAGTGCTGAATTTCCTGCGCGAGCAGGACAGCGCGACCTGAGCCCGGACCTGACGATGGATGACGAACAGCGTTTTGAACGCGGCATGGCCATGCGCCGTGCGGTGCTGGGCGACAAGCATGTCGATCGTGCGCAGGCCAACCTGAACGACCTGAATGCAGAATTCCAGAACCTGATCACCCGCTATGCGTGGGGCGAGATCTGGACGCGTCCGGGCCTGACGCGGCACACGCGCAGCCTGATGACGATCTGCATGATGGTCGCGCTGAACCGCGAAGAAGAACTCAAGCTGCACCTGCGCGCTGCCGCCAACAACGGCGTATCGCGCGACGAGATCAAGGAAGCGCTGCTGCAGGCCGCGATCTATTGCGGCGTGCCGGCAGCCAACTCGGCATTCGCGCTGGCTCAGAAAGTGTTTGCCGAGATGGACGCCGGCCCGGCTTGACGGCGCTCCAGCCGACGTGAAATGACGCGCTTGTCCGCGCACGGACGCGGTCAGACCTCCTGTCTGACATCTCGTCCGAGGACAGCGCCATGGTCACCAAACGCTTTGCTCTCATTGCCGGTCTCGTCTACCTGCTCATCGGTATCGCCGGGTTTTTTCCGGCGCTGCTGTCCGCGCCTGACGCCACGCAGTACCTGAACCTGCACACGCTGCACGGTAAGTTGTTCGGGCTCTTTCCCGTCAATGTCGCGCACACCGTCGTCCATCTGGCGATCGGCGCCTGGGGGCTGTGGGCCGTGCGCAGCTCGGACCATGCGTGCGTTGTCTACGCGCGGTCGCTGGCCATCATTTTCGCGGTGCTGGCCGTGATGGGACTGTTCCCGGGACTCGCCAATGTGTTCGGATTGCTGCCCCTGCACGGCAACGACATCTGGCTGCATGCCGGCACGGCGGCCATCGCCGCCTATGCCGGCTGGTATGCGGCACAGGACCTGCGCGCGTGAATCGGTTCAGCTCAGGTACCGGCAGCTCGGCAGACCGTCGTCGCAAAAGTTCGCCATCACACCCCCTTCACCATTCAGACAGGAAGCGGCGCGTGGCAATCAGGTATAGTCTCCGTCCAAAAAACACCAGGGAGACAGGATGCCATCCACCGCTACCCCCCGTTTCGCCGTCGTCGGCGCCGGTGCCGTCGGCTGTTACTTTGGCGGCATGCTCGCGCGTGCCGGCATACCAGTCACGCTGATCGGCCGCGCATCGCATGTCGAGGCCATGCGCGAGCGCGGGCTGCGGCTCGATACGCAAATGTTCGATGAGACCGTGGCGGTCGAGGCCAGCACCGAGACCTCGGCGGTGGCCGGCGCCGATGTCGTGCTGTTCTGCGTGAAGTCGACCGACAGCGAACGTACCGCGCGCGAGATCGCGCCCTGGCTGGGCGCGAACACGGTCGTCGTGTCGCTGCAAAACGGCGTCGAGAATGCCGAGATCGTCCAGCGCGTGCTGCCGCAGCGCGTAATACCCGCGGTCGTCTATGTGGCCACCGAGATGGCCGGCCCGGCGTACCTGAAACATCACGGCCGCGGTGAGCTGGCGATCGGCGCCGCACCCGAGAGCGCCGGTATCGTCGACGCGTTTGCGCGTGCCGGCGTGCCTGTGCAAATCTCCGATAACGTCATGGGCGCGCTGTGGGGCAAGCTGATCGTCAACTGTGCCTACAACGCGATGTCGGCGATTGCGCAGAAAACCTATGGCAAGCTGGTCGAGGTCGACGGCATACCCGAGCTGATGCAGGCGGTCGTCGACGAATGCCTGGCGGTCGCTCGCGCCGATGGCATCAGCGTGCCGGGCGACAGCCACGAAGCGGTGCGCCGGATCGCGCACTCCATGGCAAACCAGTATTCATCGACCGCGCAAGACGTTGCGCGCGGCAAGCCCAACGAGATCGACTACCTGAACGGCTACGTGGTCAGGCGCGGGCAGGCGCACGGCCTGCCGACGCCGATCAATCGTACCTTGCATGCACTGACCAAACTGGTCGCCACCCCTTGACCCGTAACGACGGAGAACAACATGACTGAACAGGAATTCAGGGACCGGCTGGCTGCCGAAGGCATCACCACCGTGGTGACTGTCGAGCGCGAGCCCAATGGCGGGCTGGACTTGCACACGCACCCGTTCGAGGCACGCCTGTTCGTGCTGGACGGTGATCTCACCATCGTCGCTGAAGGCACTACCCGGCATTGCGGCCCCGGCGATACCTTCCAGCTCGGCGCGAACGTGCCGCATACGGAACGTTACGGTCCGCAAGGCGTCAGGTACCTCGCAGGCCGCAAGTAAGACAGCTAAGTACGCCGACATTCAGGCCGCGAGGGCACCCGGTGTCGGCGGCCTCTCCGATGCAGCCTTATCCGGCCTGGAATTGGGGATCGACCGGTACCTGCAGGCTGTTGGCCAGCGCATTCGTGCGGCTGGCCAGTGCGACGATGGCCAGCAGCTCGGCGTGCTGTTCTGCCGTCATGCCTTTCGCGCGTGCCGCAGCAGTGTGCGAATGCACGCAGTACGTGCAGCTGTTGCTGGCCGATACGGCCACGTAGATCAGCTCCTTCGTCAGCGCGTCGAGCGCGCCCGGCGCCATCACCGTCTTCACTTCTGACCAGACCTGCTCGAGCTGTGCCGGGGCATTCGCCAGCGACTTCCAGAAATTGTTCACGTCATCCACGCGGCGCAGTTGCTTGATATCGTCATACACCGCGCGCACGGCGGGGCTGGCATGGTCATAGTCGATCAGGGGAACGGTGGCCATCGATTTTCCTCTCAGTGGGGTGGAGCGCAGATTGCGCGGGCGCTGCCAGTGTAGCAACGCGGCATGGGGCTGTCCGTAATCCTGCCTATGTCAGTCATCACCAACGCTGCTGATCGACACCACTGATTCGGCGTATCCTAATCGGGCTGTTCTACTGACTGCGATGAAGAAAAATCCCCACTCGATACGTGCACCGGCCGGCCTCGAATGGCGGCTGATCAGGAAGCTGCCCAAGCTCTTGCTGCTCGGCCTGCTGGCCTTGCTCGCGCTGTGGGGCATCGTGCATGCGTGGCCGTTCGATGGCGACCCGCAAAGTATCGTGCGCAAGCTGCGCACCATCGATTACACGCTGATCGGCGCGGCGATCTTTCACCTCACCATGGTCGTCACTGTCGCGCTCGGCTGCCTGATCGTGATGATCATGAAAGGCCCGCAGTACACCTCGGACTCCTATCCTGTGCAGGACGCCGAGCGACCCTCCCGCTAAGGGCATTCAGTCAAGGCCATCTCGCGAGGCTGCGGTCGGCCTCAAATTCTTTGGAAGGCGGGCAGTCGCCGCATTGCCTACAATGGTCGGCTTGCATTCCGACATCCCAAGGAGACCACGATGAGCCAGCTGACTATCCGCGACATCCGCGCACGCGCGGTCGAGGTGCCCATTTCGCGCCCGGTGCGCACCGCCTCCGGCGAGATCGAAAAGGCGCCGCTGCTGCTGATCGATGTGCTGACCGACCAGGGCATCACCGGCTGCGCGTACGCGTTCGGCTACACCCGCGCGACACTGCGCCCGCTGCTCGCGCTGGCGGCCGAGTTGCGTACTGAGCTGATCGGCCAGCCAGTGGTGCCGTATGCGCGCATGCAGCAAATGGAGCGCCGCTTCCGTCTGCTCGGCCTGCACGGCCTGTTGGGCATGCTGGTGTCGACGTTCGACATGGCCTACTGGGACGCACTCGGTAAGGCCGCCAATCAGCCGGTCGTGCAGCTGCTGGGCGGTGAGGCCGTGCCGGTGCGCGCGTATGACAGCTATGGCATGGTCGATCCGGTGAACGATGCCGCTGCCTTGCGCCGTTCGCTGGAGCAGGGCTTTCGCGCGATCAAGATCAAGGTGGGCTATCCGGACCCGAAGCGCGATGTCGAGGTAGTGCGCGCCGTCCGCGAGCTCATCGGCCCCGACATTGCGCTGATGGTCGATTTCAACCAGAGCCAGTCGCCGGCCGATGCGATCCTGCGCGTGCGCGCGCTGCAGCCATTCGACCTGTGCTGGATCGAAGAGCCGGTACTGGCCGAAGACCTGCAGGGCCATGCGAAAGTACGCGAGGCCACCGGCATGTGTATTCAGACCGGCGAAAACTGGTGGTTCCCGCGTGACGCCGAGCGCGCGCTGTCGGCCGGCGCCTGCGACAAGATGATGCCCGACCTGATGAAGATCGGCGGCATTACCGGCTGGCTGTCGGTATCAGGACTGGCGGCGGCAGCGTCGATGCCGGTGTCCAGCCATTTGTTCATTGAGGGCAGCGCGCATGTGCTGCCGGTGACGCCAACCTGCGACTGGCTCGAATTCATGGACTTCGGTTCGGCCGTGTTGCAAGATCCTTATCGTGTCGATACCGATGGCTGCGTGCGCGCGCGCGGCCCCGGCCTGGGCATGGCGTGGGACGAGGCCGCTGTCGCGCGCCATCAGATCAGCTAAGTCACCGTCATTCAGGCCATAGTGGCCGGGGCGCTCAGGCAGGCTGCATCTGCAGCTGCCGCCGCAACCCGGCCTCATTGCCGAGCACATCGGCCAGCGTCAGCGGATCCAGCACCGCAAACCAGGCGTCGGTCGCTTGCTTGAGCGCCGACTTCAACCGGCATGCCGGCGACAGCACGCAGCGGTTGGTCGCGCCGTTGAAGCACTCCACCATCTCGAAATCGCTCTCTGTCAGCCTTACTACCTGACCCAGCGGGATCTGGTCCGGCGGCACCGCCAGCCGCATGCCACCGCCTTTGCCGCGCACCGTCTGCACCCAGCCGGACGAACCCAGCAAATGCACGACCTTGGTCAGGTGATTGCGCGGAACGTCATAGGCGGCGCAGATATCGTCGATCGTCGACAGCCGCTCGGGATGGAGCCCCAGATAGATCAGCGTGCGCAATGCGTAATCGGTAAAGGCAGTCAATCTCATAGTGGCAAGTTCGAGGAATAGGGCATTGCGTTACGGTGCGCAGGACTATAACATGCAAACATTATGCATGTTAATGCCCCGGGCACAGCGGTGCCGTCAACGCCAGCGACCGACGGTCCGGGGCGAGTGAGGGAATTCCATGGCATTGCTGAAAATTCACGAGCCGCTGACGCCGGCGATACAACAACTGTCGCGCCCGGGCGGCAAGGCCGTCAACCCGCCACGCGGTCTGCCCTTGCTGAGGCTGGGATTCCGTCCGTTCTATCTGGTCGCCGCTGCGCTGGCCGCCCTGGCCATTCCCTTGTGGGTGGCGGCCTTCTTCGGCGCGGCGCCGTTTGGCCTGCAGCCGACGCTGCACTGGCATGTGCATGAGATGGTGTATGGCTTCGCGGTCGCGGTGATCGTCGGCTTTCTGTACACCGCGGTGCGCAACTGGACAAACAGCCCGACGCCGCGCGGCACGCACCTGGCCGTGCTGGTGCTGCTGTGGTGCGCCGGACGCGTCGCCATGCTGACTGCGCCGCCGCTGGCGGGCGCACTAGTGGACATTGCTTTCCTGCCGGCGGCGGCATGGCCGATCTGGCAGTTGCTGCGCAAGACCCGCAACCGGCGCAACCAGTTCCTGCCGCTGATCCTCGGCGCGCTGGCGCTGCTGAATGCGCTGTTCCATGCGGCGTCGCTCGGCTGGCTGGCGCTCGATCCGCTGACGCCCTTGCGCGGCGGCCTGCTGCTGATCGTGCTGATCGAACTCGTGATGGGCGGCCGTGTGATTCCGTCGTTTACATCGAATGCCGTGCCGCAGGCCAGGCCGAAAGTGCGGCCGCGCGAAGACAGGCTGGCCATTGCGCTGGCGCTGCTGGCGATCGGCAGCTGGCTGCTTGGCCTGCCTGCACCGGCACAGGCGGGCAGCTTTGCCGCCGCTGCACTGGTCACCGGCCGGCGCGTGCTGGGCTATCAGCCGCAGCACACGCTTGCGCACCCTTTGTTGTGGATCCTGCACTTCGCCTACTTGTGGATTGCGATCGGCTTCGCGCTGCTGTCCGCAGCTGCGCTCGATCTGGCGCCGGCCAGTGCCGGCTGGCATGCGCTCGGTGTCGGCGCCACTGGCGGGCTGGTGATCGGCATGATCACGCGCACCGCGCTCGGCCACACCGGTCGCGCACTGCAGGCCGGCCGCGCCGACGTGCTGATGTATGCGCTGCTGATGGGCGGCGCACTGCTGCGCGTGCTGGCCTCGCTGCACTGGGGCGACAACTTTCGCGCACTGCTGCTGGCCTCGGCCGGCTGCTGGAGCGTGGCCTTCGCGGTGTATCTGGCCATCTACGTGCCGAGACTGAGCGCGACCCGGGTCGACGGCAATGACGGCTGATGGCAAGTGCCTTGCCGGATCGGTATGAACGGCGTTACATTCTCGGTATGAACCTTTCGTCGTCCGTCCGCACGCTGATCGCGCTGCTGCTCTGCCTGCTGCTGCCGCTGCAGGCCGGCGCGACGCTGGCGCGCGCGGCCGCAATGGCACGGCATGCGGCGCAGATGCCGACGGCAGTTTCGCCGGCCGTGGCCAGGGACGACGCTGCGATACCGCTGCTGGCGCATGGCGGACTGCATGGTGGACATCACGCCGATCAGCACGGCGCACATACCGTGCATGCGGGCCACGGCGGTCACGCTGCCGATGCTGCACACGCAGCGCCGCATTCGCATTCGCATCAGGGCCATCACGGCGATCACGGCCTGAAAGCGCCGGCCGATGTGAAGCCAGCGTCAAAGCCGGCGTCACACCAGGCGGTGCATGCGAAAGCCGGCTGCGCCGACTGTGCGAAATGCTGCCTGATGGCCGCATCGGCGCCGCCGCCCGTGCTGTCCGCATCCTTTGCCCCGGCCGTCGCGCGGGCTTCTTTTGAGCCGCAGCGCGCACTGGCGCCGGCCTTCCTGACCAGCGGTCCCGACCGCCCCCCCAGACACCTCACTGCCTGAACCCGCTCGCACGGCGTGCCCATGGAGACCATCGGGCTGGCCGAGCGTTTCGCGTACACCGCGCAGGCCGCGTCCTGCGCCGAACCTGGCACTGAGGTGATGGATGTTCCCCAGATCGATGTATCCGGCCGCAGCACTGCTGCTGGCTCTGCTCGCCGGCTGTGCGAGCTTTTCTCCCGACGGCGGCACCGCGCGCGTCAGCCAGCTCAGTACCGAGCGTGTCGGCCATGCGGCCGAGCGCGCCGGGCCACAGACGGCAGAGCGTGTCGATGCGCTGCTGGCCGCGCCGCTGTCGGCCGATGCGGCCGTGCAGGTCGCACTGCTGAATAACAAGCGTCTGCAGGTCGCCCTGGCCGAGCTCGGCATTGCCGAGGCCGACCTGGTGCAGGCCGGACTGATGCGCAACCCGCGCTTCACCTTTGGCCGACTGAGCGGCGCCGACGGTGTCGAGATCGACCGCTCGGTGATGCTCGACCTTGGCGGACTGTTGACCATGCCACTGCGCCGCGCCGTCGAGCAACAGCGCTTTCAGGGTGCGCAGCTGCAGACCGCGCTGTCGGTCGTGCGTGTCGCTGCCGATACCCGTCGCGCGTGGTACCAGGCGGTCGCAGCCGCACAGGCGCTCGCCTATCTTCGCCAGGCGGCACTGGCGGCCGAGGCGAGCGCCGAGCTCGGCCAGCGCATGGCTGCGGTGGGCAACTGGAGCCGGCTCGACGAGGCGCGCGAGCAGGTCTTTCATGCCGAAGTCAGCGCACAGCTGCTGCGCGCCGAGCACGTGGCGCTGGCTGCGCGCGAACGTCTGGTCAGGTTGCTGGGCCTGTCGGCCGATAGCCCGGCTCTGCAGTTGCCTGAGCGGCTGCCGGCACTGCCTGCGCAGTTGCAATCGACCCCGCAAATTGAGCAGCTCGCGCTGGCGCAGCGGCTGGACGTGCAGCTCGCCACCCTGGAAGCTAATTTCACTGCGCGCACACTGGGGCTGACACGCACCACGCGCTTCATCAATGTGCTTGAGCTGGGCTACCAGAACAGCAGCAGCAGCGGTGCGCCGCGTGCCGACGGCTACGAGGTCGAACTGTCGTTGCCCCTGTTCGACTGGGGCACCGCCCGTGTGCGCCGCGCCGAATCGACGTATCTGCGCGCGCTGCAGCGCACGGCCGATGTGGCGGTACAGGCGCGTTCGGAAGTGCGTGAAGGCGAGTCGCTGCGGCGCTCCCAGTTTGAGGTGGCGCGCCGCTATCGCGACGAGATCGTCCCGCTGCGCAAGAAGATGTCTGACGAGATGCTGTTGCGCTACAACGGCATGCTCGCCAGCGTGTTCGAGCTGCTGGCCGATGCGCGCGCGCAGATCGCCAGTGTGAATGCCGCCATCGATGCGCAGCGCGATTTCTGGATCGCCGACAGCGAGCTGCAGTTTGCGCTGCATGGCGGCAGCGCCGTCATTGCGCTGCCGGCCAGCGTGCCGTCATCGCCCGCTGCCGCAGCGGCCGCCCATTAATGTTGATGAAGAAGGAGAGACAGACCATGGTCTCGCGCAGAGAATTTTTTATGCAGGCTGGTGTGGCCGCGCTGGGCGCCAGCGTTGTCAGCCGCGTTGCCGCCGCCACCTTGCCTGAGATTGCCGTGGCCAGCGGGTCGGCCACGTTGCCGCCGCCGTTACCGGCGAGCGGCCGGCCGTTTTATCCGGTCGTCACGCTCAACGGCTGGTCGCTGCCGTGGCGGATGAAGGATGGCGTGAAGGAATTTCACTTGGTGGCCGAGCCGGTGGTACGCGAGTTCGCGCCCGGCATGAAGGCCAATCTGTGGGGCTATAACGGCCAGTCGCCCGGTCCGACGATCGAGGTCGTGGAGGGCGACCGCGTGCGCATCTTTGTGACCAACCGCTTGCCAGAGGCGCACAGCGTGCACTGGCACGGACAGCGGCTGCCAAACGGTATGGACGGCGTGTCTGGCCTGACGCAGCCGTCTATCCCGCCGGGCAAGACTTTCGTCTACGAGTTCGACGCGCGCCGCGCCGGTACCTTCATGTACCACCCGCACGCCGACGAGATGGTGCAGATGGCGATGGGCATGTACGGCTTTTGGGTCACGCACCCGAAGGATCCGGACTTCATGCGCGTCGACCGCGATTTCGTCCTGCTGCTCAATAGTTTCGATATCGAGCCCGGCAGCGCGACGCCGCGCGTCAACACCATGCTGGACTTCAATCTGTGGGGATTCAATAGCCGGGTATTTCCCGGCATCGATTCGATGAAGGCGCGGCTCGGCGACCGCGTGCGCATTCGCGTCGGCAATCTCACCATGACGAACCATCCGATTCATTTGCATGGCCATGAGTTCGAGGTGACCGGCACCGACGGCGGCTGGACGCCGCCGGCATCGCGCTGGCCGGAAGTGACGGTCGATATCGGCGTCGGCCAGATGCGCGCGATAGAGTTCGATGCCAACGAGCCGGGCGACTGGTCATTCCATTGCCACAAATCGCATCACACGATGAATGCGATGGGCCATAACGTACCGACCATGATCGGTGTCGATCATCGCGGCATCGCCGAAAAGATCAATCGCCTGGTGCCCGATTACATGGTGATGGGCGACAAGGGCATGGGCGACATGGCAACGATGGAAATGCCGCTGCCCGAGAACACGCTGCCGATGATGACCGGCGACGGCCCGTTTGGCAGCGTCGAAATGGGCGGCATGTTTACCGTGCTGAAGATACGTGCGGAACAGAAGCCGGGCGATTACAGCGATCCGGGCTGGTATGCGCATCCGCCGGGCAGCGTCGCCTGGGAATGGACCGGAGAGTTGCCGCCGCCGGTACGAAAGGACACGGCTGGCGGGCAGGCGATGCCCGCCAGCCATGAGCCAGGCAAGCCACCAGGTGAGCTGAACGTGCGCAAGCCGCATGCTCACGAGGGCCAGCATTAACACCTCAGTTGCAATCACTCAAAGGAGAATGACGATGACCCAGACAAACAAAAATACAGTCCGCGCACGCGCACTGTTCAGGCATGCATCGGCCGGCCCTGTGCTGGCACTTACGCTGCTCGCGGCGGCGCTGCCGGCGGCGGCCGACCATCACGGCGGATCGCACGATGCCCACGGCGCGACGGCCGGCAAGGAACTTGCCGATGAATTCGTGAATGCCGAGGTGCGCAAGATCGACGTCGAAGCCGGCAAGCTGACGCTGAAGCACGAGGCGATCCGCAAGTTCGACATGGCCGGCATGACGATGGCCTTCCGCGTGGCCGAGCCGGCGATGCTCGAGGGGCTGGCTGTCGGCGACCCTGTGCGCTTCATTCCTGACAAGCGTAACGGCCAGTTCGTCATTGTCCGCATCGAGAAGCTGAAGTAAACGACGCATCTGACACGCCGCTCTGCAACGCAGCTGCGGATAGCGACGGCTATCGCGATCAAACACCGGCACCGCACGGCGCCGGATTTTTGCGGTCAAACTATGTCACGCGTGCCGGATCGGCGATCCGGCACGTCTGCTCCTATTTGCTTTCAGGGTAGCGCCGCATGTCTGATGATGCCTTGTCGCCTTGCGGCCCGGTGAACCCTTCACAGGAAACACTGCGGCTGGCGGCTCTGCGCGCATTTTCCATCGTCGATACGCCGCGCGAGATCGAATTCGACCGTCTGGTCAAACTGGCCTCGGAGTTGTGTGCGACACCAATGGCGGCCATCAGCATCGTCGATGAACACCGGCTGTGGTTCAAGGCCTCGTGGGGCTTGACGATCGAGGGCATGGATCTGTCGCTCGCTTTTTGCCAGCACGGCATTCAGCAGACCGGTTTCTTTCAGGTGGCCGACGCGTTCCGCGATCCGCGCTTTCGTGACAACCCGCTCGTCACCGGCGATCCGCCGATGCGCTTTTATGCCGGCTTCCCATTGCGCACGCAGGGCGGACAAGCGCTCGGCATGCTCGCCGTATTGGACCATCAGCCGCGCGTACTGACGCCGGTACAGCGCGAGCAACTGCAGACGCTCGCGATGCAGACCATGGTGACACTGGAACTTCGCCGCAAGCAATTGCTCCTGCATCGCCTGCTCGGTACGCAGGCGGAGAAATCGTCTGTGTTGCAGCAGCTCGGCAGCGATATTGCCAGCATCGGCTACTGGCAGCTGCCCGTGGGCAGCGATCTACTTGAGCTTTCCGACGAAGCGCTCGGCTTGCTGGGCCATACGCCAGGCAGCTTGCTGTCCGTCGCTGCCGTGCTTGAACAAATCGGTCCGGATTGCCGTGACGAATGGCAGGCAGCATTGTCGCGCTGCTTCTCGACCGGTGTGCCGATGGACACCGACTGTCCACTGCAGACCAGCGCGCGCGAACTGCATCTGCGCTGGCTGGCCACCCCGGAATACGATACGCAAACTTTCCGGGTGCGGCGCCTGCTGGGCATCGTGCAGGACGTGACCGAATTCCATCAATTGGAGCAGGCCGCGCATCGCTGGAATGAGCGCTTCCGCATGGTCGCGCATTTGATGTCCGATGCGTTGTGGGAGTGGAATGTGACCGACGACCAGATCTGGTGGAGCGATCGCATGTTCCACTTGTTAGGCCATCACAACGCTGCATGTACGCTGCGCGAGGGATTGTCGCTCTTGCATCCGGCAGACCAGCAGCGGGTGTCACAGGAAATCTCGGAGGTGCTGACAGCGGATGGTGATGAATGGACGTCCACCTTCCGCTTGCGCCGCGGTGATGGCTCGTGGGCCTGGGTGGATGACAGGGCGCAGGTAGTGCGCGACCATCAGGGCAAGGCGCTGCGTATAGTCGGTTGTCTGCGCGATATTTCGCAGCAGGTCAAGCTGGAACAGCAGCGCCGCGCAGATGAACAGCGCATCCATCAGCTGGCCTTTCATGACCAGCTCTCCGGCTTGCCCAACCGCATTGCCTTGCTTGACCGGCTGCGGCACGCCATCGTCGGCAGCCGCCGCCACCATCAGCATGGCGCGCTGATGTTCATTGACCTCGACAATTTCAAGACGCTCAACGATGCGTATGGCCACGATGTCGGTGACCGTTTGCTGGTGCAAGTCGGCCGCCGGCTGGCGGATTGCGTGCGCGGCCTCGATACCGTGGCGCGCGTCGGCGGCGATGAATTTGTGGTGCTGCTCGAAGATCTCGGCAGCGAGCCGGCGATAGCGGCGCTGCTGGCGGAGTCGCTGGCGAAGAAAATGCTGGCCGGTTTCATGCAGCCGTTCGACCTCGGACAGACCATGCACGATTGCACCGCCAGCATCGGCGTGACCGTCTTCGATGGTGAACTCGAGGCGACCGACGAGCTGCTCAAACAGGCCGACCTGGCCATGTATGAAGCTAAGCAGAGCGGCCGCAACAGCGTGCGCTTCTTTGACCCGCGCATGCAGCAGCTGGTGATGCAGCGCGCGACGCTGGAGGCCGATCTGCGGCGTGCGTCGTTACAGCATGAATTCGTGCTGCACTACCAGCCGCAATGGTCGCGCGACGGCCGGCTGGCTGGCATGGAAGCGCTGCTGCGCTGGCACCATCCGCAGCGCGGGCTGGTCTATCCCGACGATTTCATCGGCACTTGCGAAGAGACCGGCCTGATCCTGCCGCTCGGCCGCTGGGTATTGCAGAGCGGCTGCGCGCAGTTGAGCGGCTGGCTGGCAGCCGGACTGGGCGAGGTACGGGTGTCCGTCAACATCAGCCCGCGGCAGTTGCGCAGCCCGGAATTTGTCGGCGATGTGCGTGCCGCGCTGCAGGCCAGCGGCGTGCCGCCCGGCCTGCTCAGCCTCGAGCTGACCGAGAGCACGTTGTTGCACGATATTGAAGGCAGCATCGCCAAGATGCAGGAGCTGCGCACGCTCGGCGTGCGCTTTGCGCTGGATGATTTCGGCACCGGCTATTCGTCGCTGTCGCTGTTGCAGCGGCTGCCGCTGGACCATCTGAAAATCGACCAGTCCTTTGTGCGCGGCATCGACAGCGAACACAGTGACCAGGCCGTCGTGCAGTCCATCATTACGCTCGGCAAGAACCTCCATATGGGCGTGATCGCCGAGGGTGTCGAGAATGCCGGGCAACAGCAGCAGCTGTGCGCGCTGGGCTGTGATGAATTTCAGGGCTATCTGCACGGCCGGCCAATGCCGGCCGGCGACGCGGCGCGGCTGGTCGCGCGCCGTTGAAGCCTGGTGTACGTAGATTCAGAAGGCCGCTTATTCAGAAGTCCGATTATTCAGAAGCGGTCGATACGGTACGGACGAGGGTCGGTAAAGGTCGGCCGTTTGCACATCAGCTCGGCGAGCAGACGGCCGCTGGCTGCCGACAGGGTCAGCCCATGGTGCGCATGGCCGAAGTTGAACCACAGGCCGGGATGTTCCGGTGCCGGCCCGATCACCGGCAGCATGTCGGCGGTGCAGGGGCGCGATCCCATCCATTCGTCGGCGTCGACGCTGGCACCAATGCCGGCAAGAGTGCGCGCGATCGGCTCCAGTTGTGCCAGTTGTTCCGGCGTGCGCGGCGCATCGCGCAGCGCGAACTCTGCGCCGGTGGTCAGGCGGATGCCGCGCAACATCGGTGCCAGCGCATAGCCATGGTCGACGTCGACGATCACATGCTGCAAGCCGTGCCTGCCCGCGGCGAAGTGACGGTGATAGCCGCGCTTGACGCCCATCAGCGGCCGGTAGCCCAGCTGCTGAGCGAATTCGGCGCCCCACGGTCCCAGCGTCAGTACCGCATCGGGCGCAGCAATGCGCATGCCCTCGGCATCGGCGACCCAGTGCCGGCCTTCGCGCCGCAGGCTGCGTGCATCGCCGTGTACGAAGCGTCCGCCCTGTTGCCGGAAGAGTGACAGATAGGCGAGCGACAAGGCCTGCGGATCGCGTAGCTGGCGTGAGTCGGGGTAGTGCACGCCGCCGATGACGTCGCTGCTGAGCGCCGGTTCGGTGGCGCGCAGCGCGTCGCCCGACAGCACGTTCACGCGCAGCCCGTACGCGCGGCTGCGCTCGGCGAGATCGAGCGCCTCGGCGCGGCTGGCCTGCGTGCGGAAAACTTTGATCCAGCCGTGCTCATTGACCAGTGCGCCGGCACCGGCAGCGTCGATCAGCGGCGCATGTTCGTCCCAGCTGCGCTCCACCAGCGGCAGCGCACCGGCGATCGCCGCCGGATACAGCGCGGGCGATGAATGCCGCCAGTACGACAGCAGCCAGCGCGCGATGAAAGGTAATGCACGGAGGTGATAGCGCGCGGCCAGCTTGCGCTGCAGCGCATGGTCGGCCAGCGTGCGCCAGTCGCGCGGGAACGCGTAGGGGAACACCGACGAGCGTTCGATCAGGCCGGCGTTGCCGAAGCTGGTGGCCGCGCCCGGCTCGCCGCGGTCGAGCAGCACGACGCTGCGGCCGCAGGCCTGTAGCTTCAGCGCCAGTGCAATGCCGACAATGCCGGCGCCCAGCACCAGCACGTCGCAGGAAGAGGAGTCACGGGTAGCGTTCATCGCGCCATGCTATCGGAGTTTGTCAGCAGTGATGCAGCACGCTCATGCAGCCCGCTCAATCAGCCACACGCTGGCCAGCGACAAATTCGCCAGCGCGCCCCAGCGTTGTATGCGCGCCAGCGCCAGCGACGAACGGAAGAAGGGCACCAGCAGCAGCGCGGCGACCAGCACGACGGCGATCTGGCCGAACTCGACGCCGGCATTGAAGGCCAGCAGGCTGCCGATCCGGTGCCCGGCTGACAGCCCGAGCTCGCGCAGACCATTGGCAAATCCCAGCCCGTGCACCAGCCCGAACGCAAACGCGAGCCGCCACTGATGGCGCGGCTCGCCGTGCCGCAGCGCCAGCAGCGCGGCAATGACGATGGAGGCAGCGATCGCGATTTCGACCGGCTTTTCCGGCAGCACGATCCAGTCCAGCGCGGCGGCGGCCAGTGTCAGCGAATGCGCAGCGGTGAATGCGGTGACGACCGCCAGCGCGTGCATGGCTGGCGCGCGCGCGCCTTGCGCAGCCAGTGCCAGTCCCGGCAGCAGCAGGCACAGCAGGAACAACAGATGGTCCGGCCCGCTCCAGATGTGCAGGCTGCCCTCGCGTGCATAGGTCCACAGCGACTCGGCCAGCGATTCTTCGCGCAAGGGCAGTCGCTGCGTGGCATGGCGAGCATCGAATACATAACTGCTCTCGCTGTCGTTTTCACCAGAGCGCAGTTGTATGAACGCGCGCGCAATCCGCTCACCGTCGTTAAAGAAGCCGTAGCGCACCACGATAGCGGCCGCCGCCGCCGGCAGCGCCGGCGCGACATGCTGCTGGCGCACATACAGGCCGTCATTGCGCAGCGCGATCTGCTGGGACACAAAGGCCAATGGCACGCGCTGGCCATCGGCTTCGATCGTCAGTGCGGCAGCGATCAGGCGCGCCAGCGGCTGCTGTTGTTGTGCGAGCTGTTCGCGCGACGGCGCGGCACCCAGCGACGGCGCCTGCAGCAGCGCGCCCAGGTCTTTGACCGGAAATTCGACCTGCACCGCGAAGGCGTCGCTGCGATGCTCGATGCGCACATAACTGTTGCCGCTCTGGTGAGCGTATGCCGCTAACGGCAGCATCAGCGTCAGCAACAGTACAAGCCGCCGCCAGTTCATGGCGCCAGTGCCTCCAGCGTCGCCAGCTTCAGGCTGGACGGCCAGCGCTTGCGGAAGCTGCCCAGCAATTCGCCGAAGCGCGCCACACAGGTGGCCGCTGGCAGCACACCGGCATCGCGTGCCTGCAAATAATGCAGTGCGAGGATGAAATGCACTTCCTCGCTGTCGATGGCCTGATCGGTGCCGGCGTTGCGCGGGTTCTTCAGCCACTCGCCGTGCTCGATCATCTCCAGCAGCGTGGCCTTGTCTTGCTGAATCGGCTTCAGCGGATGGTCGGTAAAGCTGTCATAGAAATGGTTTTTAAACAGCATGAAGCGCGCCAGCGGCACATGCGCGCCGCGCGCGTCCAGCGCCAGCGCTTCGCGGTAGGGCCGCTGGTTGGCCAGGTAGAGCCGCGTCTGCGGCGATGGCTGCAGCCGCCATGGCGACGCGTTCAGCTGCGTGACCAGGATCGAGGTTTCCAGGCCCTGTGTGCGGCCATGGCTGGCGATGTCTTCATTGAGCAGTGTGCGGATCTCGTCCAGCGTGCGGCCGGCATCGACCCACGCGGCCGCTCGCACCGCCGGACTGGCGGTCGATTGCGTGATGCCTTGCAGTCGCTCGAATTTTTTCAGATACGCCTGGCGGGCATCGGCGCCGATGGCGTCATGGGCGAGCGCAGGCAGGCCAATGACTGCGCCGACCAGCGCAGCCACCGTCAGCGCCCATCTCATGTCGCTTCCGCCACTGGCGACTCGATCGGCTCGCCCAGCGCCGCCGCACGCGCGCCCGGATGCAGCGCCATGCCGTTCAGGCCGTCGAGCGGCACGGTCAGCCCGAGCCGGTCGCTGTCTTCCAGCAAGGCGGCAGCGATCGCAAACGCATGGTGCAGCGGCAGGTTCTCGCGCGCCACCAGCACGTGGCTGGCGTTGGCCAGCATGACCTGCAGCGGCAGAGGTGCGAATTCATCGAACGGCGGCAGCCCGCTCGCCAGCCGCCGGGCATCGTCATGCGACAGCACGGCCAGCCGCGCCTGATCGGTCTTCAGCAGGCTGGCGACGCGGCCCATATCGCGCGCGCGGCTGACCATCGCGCGTGACAGCGGCAGCCGCTGCTTCAGTTGCGCGACCCAGTCGTCGCCGACCGCATCGCCATCGAGGTCGCTGCGCGAGGTCAGCATCTGCAGATAGCGGCGCCGGAAAATGTCCCACTGTCGATACGGCGTGTGCGCGAGTGCCGGCGCCAGCGGCCATCCGGCCAGCAAGGCGGCGCCTGCGCAGAGCAAGGTTCGTCTTTTCATCGTTGCCTTCAAAAAGGAAGAGCGAGGTGTACCTCGCTCTTCGTTCGACTTGACCAGCTTGTCGATCAACCGGCGTGGCGCCGGAGCGACTTACTTGTCGAAGATCTCAAGCGGGCAGATGGTCGTGACCGCATAGTTGGGCACGTCCACCACGTTGCTGATGCGCAGGTCGCAGGCGACGCTGGTGACCACATACGCTTGTTCCTTGGTCAGCCCTTTTTCGGTCTGCAGCCACTCGATCATGTTCAGCAGCGAATTGCGCGCGGCCATCGTGACGTCGTTCGACAATTGCGTCAGCGGCTTGATCTTCTCGCTGTCGAGATAGCTCCATTGCGGAGGCACTTCGCCGGCCTCTTTGAACGGATAGCCGACCACCGCGTGGAAGCGGTCCGGCTCCAGCTTCTTCAGCTGCGAGCCGCCCTCGAACATTGGCTGCCGCACGATCGACGCCATGCCCGGACGGATCTCGGTCTTCACCGTCACAGTCGCGCCCATTTCGATCGCCGTGCCGGCGACTTCGCCGTCGCCCTGCGCATAGTGGACGTCGCCGATGAAGAAGCCGCAGCCGTCGATGAAGCAGGGCAGCAGCAGTGTGGTGCCGACCACCATCTGCTTCACGTCCATGTTGCCGCCATTTTCGCGCGGCGGGATCGTGCGCAGGCAGTGGCCTTTGTCGCTGCCGTTCGGGCCGCAGACTTCCGGCGGACGCGCGCCGGTCGGCTCAGGCGGCAGCGCGACGCCGCCGGCCTTGGCGAGCTGGGCCTCGCGCTCCAGCCACTTCTGCACTTCCGGTTCGCCCGGCAGTACGCCGACCGATCCCATGAAGCCGTTCATCGGGATGCGCACGCCTGGCACCTGATCGGACACGGCCTCCATGCGGTTCAGCTTCCAGTTGGCGACGAAGGGCTCGGTATATTTGTCGGCC
>JACCDT011613483.1_pt1 | contig 32823 bp, 47 predicted proteins | sample 7446291 | NCBI WGS metagenome assembly JACCDT01 (sample SAMN15323446, study PRJNA562643) | freshwater metagenome | isolation source: river surface water | place: USA:Blue River Watershed | collected 2017-08-17
CGGGCACTGATTTGCTAACGTGGTCATGCGTCGCCCACCTCTAATGGGTATGTGCCAAACGGTTGATCTTCGGATACTACCGAACCCCAACCAGGGAGCCTCGTCGTTACAGCGGCGAGGCTCTTTCCGTTTCCAGCGCCCAGGTTGGGGCAGACCAGCATCGGGGCTTTGAACCCACTAGCCGGCCCCGTCTGGAGGGCACCAGATGCTCACAGGGAGCGGAGGAAGCGCGCGCTAGGAGAAGCCGTTTAGGTGCCGTAGGACCACAAGAAAATCCCGCCAGTCGTTTCCTACTGGCCACCATGCGGACGCACGCTCCCACCGCTCACGGCGGGCAGCTACTCAAACGCAACGGGTACGGGACTAACTGACACCGGCCTGGGCCGGATTACTTTACGCGGCGGCTCGGCTTTCGTTTCCCACCCGCTTGGGGCGGTAGCTGGCCATGTAGTCGCGTAGCGTGTCGATGGTCCTCGATTTGATATCGCGACCGTCACGCACTTCAAACACAAAAGTCGGGTCGTTCAAAGCGTTGCGCCCGAACGTCGCCGCTGGCATCCCGGTCTTGTCCAGGAACGCCTCGATTTCTGCTGCGATTTGATCTCTCAATTTCATGATCCCACCCTAGTTGCCGTAGCCCTACAAGTCAAGCTGTAGTAGGCCGGCTGTTGAAAAGATTGAGTTATCCACAATTGTTGGGTTGCGGCTACTTTTCTTGTTGACGTGTAGGGTAATCCCAACTATGGTTAGCTCATCACCGCCGCAGATGACGCCGCCTCGTCGGCCCAACAGCGGAAAGGAAACCAGCCCCATAACGCCAAAGGCGCGGCGGTGATGCTCACACAGAGGGGAGATTTCAGATGTCGAGACCCGAAGCAATGGCGCAGGCTTTCATCGCCGCAGCGCATCGCATGACCGCCGAGCACGTCGAGACCAGAGCAACGCAGCGAGACGAGATCGCAGCCCTGCTCACGATGCTGGAACAGACCACGCAAAGCCGGTCGGTTGCCGAACGCTGCGCCAAGGCCAAGGCGGTGCTGTCATGACCTACCAGTGCGACTGGAGCATCGAGCTTCCCGTGTGCGTCGGCGGCCGGATTGTCGCATACTGCCCCGATGTCGAATGCATCCTGTCTCTCGATGAGCGCGGCGATCTGTTCAAGGTCGGATTTCGCGAGCACGGCAAGCCCAAGGATGCGCCGGTCTGGCTGCACAGCGGCGCCATCTTCGACATTGCCAACCTAGCTCTGGTCCACAATCGCGCTCACATCATGGAGCTTTGCGAGATCCCGAGCGATGTTCGGTTTCCACCAAGCGAGCGGCCTGAGTTCTCCGGCGACGAATACAAGCCGGCAATGAGCATCTGACGACTCCAACCCAAAGGAAAGTACCATGACGGATCACCAGCCAATGCCGGTTGCCGGATACACGGCACAACCTCAATCAAATGTCGACCTCGCCAACGAAGGCAAGGAACTGGAAGAGCGCTATCTGCGCTGGCTCGATAAGCTGGCCGCCCATCCCGACACCGACAAGCGCTGCGTTGCGCTCGGCGTGACGAACATGCAGACGGCGGCAATGTGGGCCATTCGGTCGATCTTCAAGCCCCAGCGGATCAAGCTGCCCGGTGACGCATGAGCGCAGACGAAAAGCGCTATCGTGAATGCATGGCCGCTCTGATGGCCGTTGCGAAACGGTACGACATGGCCGTGGCTTTCACGGTCGTCGATAAGAAGCGCTGCATGTTCAAGTATCATTTCCCGACGTGGAGCGTGATCAAGATGGAGCCGATGGCGATCCGGTTCCGCTCCAAGCGTGAAGACTTCGCGACGACCGAAGATCAGCGCATTGCCTGCGAACTGTCGGCGCACATCGTCATGCAGATGCGGGACATCGCCGCCAACACGTTTGCGATGATGGAACACATCGGCAAGCAACTGGAAGACAAGCTCGGCATGGAACACACGCCGGGCGTCGATTTCGATCCCGAGTTGGATCACTGAGTTACCTTGCCCCTACCAACAGGGGCGGGGGAGGACCGGGCGCGCGAGGGTGAATTGTCGCGTTTCGTTGCGGGGCGTTAAGCCCGGTCCATAATTTCAATCAGTAGCGGGAGAGTGAGTATGTCGAAGACAAGAGTTGGTTTTGCGGGCGGCGTTGCGCTCGAACTTTTCAAGCTGAGGGCACGAAATGCCGAACTCGAACCGCTCGCGCGCAGAGCAAAGAACCTACAGAGCGTCATCGATGATCTATCTCGGGAAAACTTGGAGCTTCGACGCGAGGTCTATCGCCAGAAGGATCGCCGCCGTCAGCCTTCCGGTCCTCGCAGGCGTAACTCTGGCGATGCTGGTTCTGTTCGTTCTGGAAGTGAGTCCAGTGACGCCAGCGCCGGTTGATAGAGGCCATCCTTGGATATGTGAATGCCGGCAGTGTTGCGAGTGAAAATGACCGAGGACGACATAATCCTAGCGTTGATGTTTGTCGCGTATCTGGCCGGGTGTCTGGCGGCGGTTTGGATCGTCGAGAAATGGGAGACGTAAATGAACGACGACGATCTGGCCCCACCGCCGGCCGACATTCTGACCGTGTTACGCGCGCCTACCGGACACGGATGGATGATCGCCTTCGACGGTCATCCGCAAGCGTATTTCAGCACCGTGGCGGATATGTGCAGTTGGATGCAGACCGCGCTCAAGCCGCTCGACTATGAGGCCGGCGTGATCCCGAGAGACGAACCGAAAGCCGTGACGGCAGACGATCCACTGCCGAACATGTTCAAGGAAGCAGAGCAAGCGATATCGCCCAAGGGCAACGTCGTGTGGCGGTTATTTGCAGGAGGAAAAGCATGAGCGAAGCGGTAGCCAAGATCGAGCCGGATGCGCCGGTCGCAGTCCAGCCGGAAACGTCGGCACTCATCAGCATGATCGAGCGCGCGGCGCGTGATCCGAGCGTCGACATCGACAAGATGGAACGGCTGTTCCAGATGCACGAACGCATGACGGCGACGGCGGCCCGCGTGGCCTATGACGCGGCGTTCTCTGCAATGCAGCCCGAGCTTCCAGAGATCGACAAGCGCGGTAAAATCATCATCAAAGAAAAGGGAACCGAGAAGGTTATCCAGAGCACGCCCTATGCGCTGTGGGACGACACGAACAAGCTCATCAAGCCGATCCTCGCAAAGCACGGTTTCGGCCTGTCGTTCCGCATTGCGCAGACGGAAGCGAAGATCACCACACGGGCCGTACTGTCTCATTGCGGCGGGCATCGGGAAGAAACCGAGTTTTCGGCCAGCATCGACAACACCGGGTCGAAGAACAACGTGCAGGGCTGGGGTTCGTCCTTCAGCTACGGCAAGCGCTACACCGGAACCGCCATCCTCAACATCACGACCAAGGGCGAGGACGACGACGGCAAAGCGGCCGGAGAGAAGACGGTGCCAGAAGCCGCCACGCTCGACGAGATATTCAAGCTGATCGACGACACCGGATCGGAGCGGCCTTGGTTCCTGGCGCATTACAGTGTCGAGACATTCGACGACTTGAACGGAAAGCAGCGCAACGAGATAAAGTCCAACCTACTCACGAAGCTGGCTCATATCAGGAAGAAGAAAAATGGCTGATGGAACCGCATCGACCGAACTGGTCAGCATCCCCAAGGCGGATGCTCTGACGGTATTCACCACACCGGAAAAGATTGACCCAATCCTCGCCCGCATTCGACAGGAGATTGACGCCTTTGTGCCGGACATCTCGTCGAAGCGCGGTCGCGACAACGTGGCCTCGATGGCCTACCGCGTGGCGCGCTCTAAGACCTATCTCGACGGCGTCGGCAAGGAACTCGTCGACGAACTCAAGGACGTGCCGAAGAAGATCGACGCATCCCGCAAGCGCATCCGCGAGACGCTGGACGCGTGGCAGAAGGAAGTACGCCGGCCGCTGACCGAATGGGAAGACGCCGAGGAAGCGCGCGTCAGCCGTATCAAGGGAATTCTGACCGAGCTTCAAGCGGTCATCGACGACAAGGCGGAGCGGCCCGCGCTGATCATTCGTGAACGTCTGGCCGAGGTCAGAGCCGAGGCCATCACGGAAGAGCGGTTCGGCGAGTACACCGGCGCAGCAGCCGAACTGAAGGACAAGGCGATTGCTGCGCTTGAAGTCCAGATAGCCACGGCCGAGAAGCGGGAGGCTGACGCGGCCGAATTGGCGCGGCTGCGCGCCGAGGCGGAAGTCCGCGCACAAGCCGAGCGGGAGGCCAAGGCCAAGCAGGACGCCGAGGATCGCGAACGGCGCGCGGCGGAAGCGGCTGCGGCAGCAGAGCGTGCCAAGGCAGAAGCGGCGGCAAAGGCCGCAGCGGAAGCCGCAGAGCGCAAGGAACGCGAGCACAAAGCAGCCATCGAAGCGGCCGAGCGCAAGGCCGTGGAAGCGGCGGCACGGGCCAAGGCGGAAGTCGAGGCTGGCATCGCACGCGAAGCGGCAGAGAAGGCCAAGCGCGAAGCCGACCGTGAGCACCGCGCCACGATCAACCGTGCGGCGCTGGCGGCATTTGTCGAGGCCGGGATTGCCGAGGACGTTGCCAAGCAAGTCGTGACGCTGATCGCTGCCGCCAACATTCCCCACGTCACGATCAACTATTGAGGCTCGCCGTGAAGATCATCGACTGCGAGCAAGGCACGCCAGAGTGGCACGCTGCCCGTTGTGGCAAGGTTACCGGCTCCCGCGTTGCCGACGTGGTGCGAAAGACCAAGAGCGGTGTCAGCGCATCCCGCGCCACCTATGCCGGCGAACTGGTAGCGGAGCGGCTGTCTGGCTATCAGGCGTCGTCGAGCTTCAGCACGCGGGCAACCGAGTGGGGCAAAGAACAGGAAGCCACCGCGCGCCAGCTTTATGCACTGATGACCGATGCCAACGTGGCGACGGTCGGGTTCGTCGATCATCATTCGATCGAGTGGTCTGGCGTCTCGCCTGACGGCTTGGTGGATGACACGGGGCTGGTGTCGTTCAAGTGCCCTAATTCAAGCACCCACATTGCCACGCTTCTCGGCGCACCGATCGAGCCGGATTACGTCAAGCAGATGGTGTGGGAGATGGCCTGCACAGGACGCGAGTGGTGCGACTTCGTTTCGTTTGATCCGAGGTTGCCGCCAGAGATGCAAATAGAGATCAGGCGCGTGCATCGTGATCCGGTCGTGATCGCGGAACTCGAGATCGATGTTCGGAAGTTTCTCGGCGAAGTGTCGGAGACGGTTGATCGTCTCGTGAAGCTGTACCGCACGCCGATGGCAGCGGAATAGGCCATGCGCGTCACCGTCTTCGATCACTCGTTCATCAGGTATTGGGCGCTCCGCGGCAAGACCTACGACGAGATTGCGAGACGGTTGGCGAAGCACGGCGGAACACTGACGCCGCACGATGTCCTGATGATTCTATTGGAGATGAGCAATGAGCATCAGCGAGAGAGCGCGAGCCAGCGTGTCGGAGATGCCGGAACGCGAGCGGCCGATCAGTGAGCAGTTCCGCATCGTGGCCCGCCAGTGGGTGGACGATGACAAGGCTGCAAGCATTCTCGAAGAAAGCAAGTCGGCCGTGCTGTCACAGATGATGCTCAAGGAAGGCGACATTCCAGTCTCAAAGGCCGAGATGCGCGTGAAGGGTTCGGCCGAGTGGCAAGAGTATCTCGACAAGATGGTAAGCGCCAGAGCAGCGGCCAACTTGCGCAAGGTGCAGCTCGACTATCTCCGGATGAAAGAACGGGAAGCCGATCGAGAGGATTGGAACGCGCGGAGCGAGCGCAAGATGGGGAGGCAGGCAACATGAGCGGCCAGAGCTTCGTCCACGCCACCCGGCGCAGCATGACGCCGCTGCGAGCGCTCCGCATATTCGAGGCAGCCGGCGGCAAATGCGCGTGCTGTGGCCGCAAGCTCAAGTCGGGCGACGATTGGGACATTGACCACAGAATAGCCTTGGAGAACGGCGGCAGCGACGAAGACGACAATCTACAGCTTCTCTGCCCCTGGTGTCACAAGCCTAAGACGGCCGACGACCACGGGCTGGCGGCGAAGGGCAAGCGAATGGCAGCAAAATCGTTCGTGCCAAAGCGCTTCAAGATCAGGGGGAGGGGGTTTAGATGACCGACAAGATAGACGACGGCGAGCCGGCGTTTCCAGGATCATGGCATCCAGACATGGGGTGGAGCCCGCGCGATACGCCGAACGGCATGAGCCTACGCGACTATTTCGCGGCGCAAGCGATCAGCGTTCTGCAGTTCTCATCCTACTACATATCTTCGCAACATGGCGGCGCCAGCACGGCAGTATCAACTTCAATGGTGTCTGCGACCGAAACAGCTCGTCAAGCATACGCCATTGCGGACGCTATGCTATCCGCTCGAAAGGGTAAGCCATGACCGACATCAGGGAGAGGGTAGCAAGGGCGATGCAGAAGGCAGACGCCGGCCCCATTTGTTGCTTGCCTGATAACGAGTTTTTCAACGCGATTTCCGCCGTGGCCCTCAAGGAATGCGGCTATGCGGAGATGAGGAAGGCGCTGGAAGACTTACACAAAGCGTCGGCACGAGTTAGTCGTCTCGGAGCGACTGTTGGGCCGCAATGGAGCTACCTGACTGCTGCCGTCCTATCAGCCCGTTCCATCCTAGAGCGCACGGGGGAGAAGTAAAAGGCGCTCCTTTTATGTAACCGGCCACCAAGAGTGGGGGCCGTTCGGTCCGCACGCTACAAGGTAGGGCATGCAGTATTCATCGCGCGATGGTTCAGCACGCCACCAGTCGCCGCGTGTGTCTCGATAAGACGGCACAGCATGCGGCGGCACATCGCTAGCTAGGAAATATCCACGCCAGTCACCAATGACCCATTGGCCAATTGGTGCCTCTTTCGGTGAATACGTCTTTTGTTCCTCGGCCACGGCCATGCCTCCCTGGATATTATGTCAGCGCGCGGACGATCCGCAGCGCATCGTCTGGCTTCGCGTATGACGGCTCCGGCACGCGTTCGCCCCAATGGAAGTTCTCAATGTCCTGACTGTGCTCGACGCCGGCCACGGCAACCCGCAGGTATTGGTAGTCGGTCTCGTCAATGCAGTTCTCGAACACCTGCACGACTTCCCACTGAGCGGATGGCGGGTCGTCTTCCTCGGCTGTGCCAGGGCTTTTGATCCGCCAGCGCGCCCAATAGTGCCCCGGGTTCTTCGGTGTCATCTGCCTAATCCCCTTATGTTGACGTCTTACCCTTCTTGGGCTTGTGCTTCTCGTACCAAGCTGCGCTGCCAGAGAACAACTCACTCGTGCGGTTCGGACAGCAGAAGTCGCAGTGCTCCGTCCCAGCTTGCGAGCACTGCCCGTCAAGAGCCAGCCCACACTCCGCCTCCCAATCGTTCTCGTCGTCATCATCATCGTCAAAATCGTCGAAGTGTTCGGCAGGTAGATCATCCATTGTGCAGCTTCCCCTTCCGAACACGCTCGCGAAGTCCAGGCTGGGAGCGCTGGCCGTTGGCATCAATCGAGCGCGAACCGCGCGCTACAAGCTGGCACGATCGGCACCACTGGAAGTCATACTCAGATTGATCGAGCGACTTGCCGCAGCACGGGCACGCTTCCAGCTTCTCGCCAGCAATCCAAACTCCGTTCATCGCTTTGCCTCCGGAATGCTGCTGTACGCTGACCCGACGATGGTTCCCGGAATGTCCGGCGCAGCCCTACGATACGATACCGTTCCCGGCGGCAGCAGCTTGCACGCGAGTTTTAAGCACATGCGACCAAGCCACCAACGTAAGCCTCTCATCGTTTTGCCTCTGGTGCGTCCGTTGCCTTCCACGCGATGACCATATCGCGTGCGTGCTCGTAGCATCGCGCTTCAGCCTCGAATGCGAAGGCATCTTGGATCGACGCACGGTCTTTGTCGCGTAGCGCTAGATGCCGCATCTGCTCGAAATACTCGATCATCTCGTTGAGCTTTGCGACGGTCTCGGAACGCGCGGCACGAACTGAGCTTTCCAGTTCTTCGATGCGGTCGCACGCGGCTTTCATCAGCTTCACTGATTTGCCGCCACTGCGCGCCGTGACGCCGACCTCGTACAGCCCGCCAAAGCCAACCTTCACGTTGCCCACGGCCAACTCTCCTTATTTCCGATCCGCGATCTCGCGCATGCGATCCGCAATGAACTCCAGCCAGCAAGCAACCATCTGTTCTTCGGTGATGCCTGCCTGCTTCATCAGATCTTCAAACGCATAGCGAAGCTCTTTGCTCATGGTCACGGCAGGCCCTCCTATTTCGATTTGATACCGGCTCGCGCCGCTGCCAACTTCTGGGGACGGCGCGGTTCCCTTTTCTCTAAGAACTCGGCAATTGCGCGTTCCAGACAAGCCGTCTTGCTGGCAGGAACATCAAGCGAATCAAGCCACACGTCCAGCCGCTCCAACAGCGACGGATCGACAGCAAAACTAACCATTTTCTTCCTGCGACTACCCTTCATTTTTCCGCGCCCGTATGTACGTGTAACCCTTTGCTGCTCGGGGGTTCCCCACCGAACGTTTCCGGGCTCGTAATGGCCGTCGTTGTCGATGCGGTCAATCGAGTGTGTGGGGCTGGGCCGGTAGCCGACATCCGACAAAAACGCATCGAAGCTGCTTTGCCATCGACCACACATCTTGATCCCGCGCCCGCCATACCGATGGTACCGTGGGTTCTTTGGGTTCTCGCATCGTTGACGTATCGCTCGCCAGCATGCGTATTCCGGTGTGAGGAATATCTCTTTCATGGCGATGACAATACTTGACATACCATTAAACGTCAAGTATCTATCCACCATCAGACACGGGAGAGACGACATGAACGACTTGATGGGAGAGTGCCGCAAGATCGGGCTTGCCGCCAAGCTCAACGCTCGCGAGGTTGAAACCCTTGCTGCCGCAGCGGTTGAGAATTGCATCGACGTTGCTGAGCATGAGCAACTGTCGGTCGCTTGTTCGACGATGGAATCGTATGTCAACGGCGATACGCGCGGTGCCGATCTGGATTATTTGCTTGAGTATTGCAGCCCGCGCAGTCGCGCAGCATCGAAGCTGATTAAGCAGTGACACGAAAGGCCCGGCCGTTGTCGGCTTGGATGAGTTAGCGGACATCATGAGCGAGACCGAAACCGAGGCGCTAAAGCGCATTCTGCGACAGCAACGGAACCGCGAGCGCGTAGCATCCGAGTGCATGACGCTAGCTGCAAGATTGTCAGTAAAATCGCAGTTTGGATGGTCCGCACCCGACTGCGTAACGCTGACGGAAGCCGCCCGACTTTTGCGCGGGGAGCCAGAGCCAAAGACGCCCGAAATCATCGAGGGCGTGACGTCCGCTAATCAGTAAAACCGACCGTTACACGAAAGGCCGCCATGAGATCGCTAGCCGCCAGTGGACTTGCTGTCGCTCTCACTGCTTCGGCGTGGGTACGGCCATCCGACCGCGACGACTATCCGTATGGGTATCGAGCGGAAAAACGGACGAAGCCGCGCAATGAAAAGAAGGCGGCGAAGCGCAAGGCCGAACGGCGCGCGCGACGCATCACCCGCAACTCCGGAAGATAGGCCCGTGCCGATGACAGCCGAAGAAATGGGCGCAGTCTTGGCGGCTGGCGCACAAGATCGAAAGGCGGCGCTGATGCTAACTGGCGATCGTCGCGACGAGGTGGCCCGCATCCTCGAAATTGTCGCCAAGGACGGACTGGATCAGCCTCGCGATCTGGACGCGGCACTTGACGCGATCGAGCAAGCCTATCTGCATACAGACAACACCTAGCGAAAAGGCCGGTCATGCCGTTCTACAGCAACGCCGAAATCAAGAGCGCTAAGCCTGGATACGAGCCAGCGTCAATCGACGAGAAGGGCATTGTCCAGTCACCGCGCTGTTGTGGATCTGACATGAAGGACGACGGCGGATGTTCTACTGGATGCTGCGACGATTTCAAATGCGAGACGTGTGGGCACACCGTCCGTATTGAATGGCCCGACTGAACCACACTACGAAAGGCCACGACGATGCGCTGGATCAGCGAAGGCGATGAACTGCCGAAGGTCGGACAGCGCATCCTGCTCTGCGCGCCGCGCCAGCACGCCGAGTTCTGGGACATGTCGGTCATGTGCCTGATGGTAGATTACGATGGCGTTGTGCCGCGTCCAGTCGTTGCCGGTAGCGAATGGCCGACGCGGTACTTCTGGGGAGACCCGTACTACGGCAGGAAGCACTGCAAACTGATCACCGGCAATGCGTGGTGGACGACATTCGAGGGGATCGAACTGCCGCCCCGCGCCATCCACAAATACATGGGACCGCGCAACGATCACGTCATCCTACAAGACGGCGATGTGTGGGTCGGTCAAGGCAAAGCATAAGTCAGCGAGAAAGGCCGCCTACCAACTCATGACGACGTGCCATCCAACTCGAGCAAGGCCGATGGCAACGCCAACAGTGAATAGCGCCAGAAGAGCATGGCATGTCCGCGTGCTCATAGTCTGGCCTTGAGCAGGTGGGCTACCAGCTTCCCGATTTCGTCCGGCGACCAGTTGAGCAGGGCCGTCCCAAGGATGGCCAGACCAAGCCAGATCAGGCGTTGCGCCCATGTCAAAGCCTCGTCCACCTTCTCGGTCAGTGTCTCGATTTTCTCGTCCGTCTCTGACTGAGCGGATTCGATCGAGTTCAGCTTGTGCAGCGCTTGGCCAAGCAGGTAATCCGAGAGCTGACTCATTGGCCATTGGACGCCACCTTTTGCGGGGCTCCCTGTGCCGGGCAGATGGCATCGAATGCACGGTTATGGCCGACGATCTGTCGCTTGGTCGGCTCAGTGTCGGCCTTGCTCATCGACAGGGGTTTGAAGCTCTGACATGCACTATCAGCAGTCCCTGCAATATTTGTCGAGCAGCCGGCCAGCAGGGAGCTTGTCAGCATCACGGCGAGCGTTTTCAGCCTTGCGCGCGTTGGCATTGGATTTCCTTTCGGAGTCTACGCGCACGCTTTCCGCACCTCTACTCTCTGCTTGACGAATACGACGCCAGTCCCATGTTCCAATCATCGCGAGCATACCAAATAATGCTGCGAATTTCAGCCCGTGACCGGCGAATAACGTGAGGATTTGTGGCATAGTGGATTCCAGGTTTTAGACAGAGAAACGGCAATGCACCAACAGCACGTCATAGACTGGTGGAAGCACAGGGGGTACCGGGTGACGGTTCTTACCGACTGGTCGCTGATGTGCGTCAAGAATACCGTCTATGCGTCAACCGATCTCGACAGGATCAACGATACAATCGAACGACGGCACCGTGCAAAGTGGTTGCGTCAACCAGCCTTCCCTTCCTGAGCAGCCTTGACGCGCCTAGACACGACATAGACAGCAGCCCCGATGCCGAGCCCTAGCGTCATTGACTTGACGTTCCCGCCCATGCCGGCAAGCGCTGATTGAACCGGGGACAACTCCGTCAGCTTGGCCGCCCATTCGAGAAGAGCGGCAACGGTCTGATCGATGTAGGCGAGCACGCCAGCTGATGCGCCGGCCACGGTGCCCCATAGGGTGCCTGACTTCGGAAGCGGAGCGGCTGGCGCAACCACTTCAGGAACGCGCTCAGGAGGCCACCGGAAGCCGAGAACGGAATCCGACGGGTAATTGGCCTCGCAAACCCGATCACCCTGATTGCCCCCGAGAACGCGGATATTGCCACCTCCCCAGCCGGTGACGAAGGCAACGTGTCCGCTCGGTGGAGATCCGCGTTTGAAGATTGCGATGGCGCCGACCTTGGGCTCGTCGAGCTTGGTCCCATAGTCGAGATACGATCGGGCCATGAGAGAGCCGGAGTTCGGCAGGCTGGCATCCTTGAGGCAGCTCCCGACGAACGCGGCGCACCACGGCACTTCGTCAGACTGCACCTCGGCGTGCCCCGCCTTGGCGTACATGCCGACAATCTCAGCTGTGGCCCCCTTGCCAGCCGTTTCCCTGACGCCGATGTGGCTCCAGGCAGCGTCCATCCATGCGTGTGTCATGCGTCACCTGGTCTATATTTCGGAGACGCAGGACTAGGTTGCGGAGCACCAAAGCCATACTCTGCAGCAGCAGCACCGCCAGCCATGCCGAGCAAACCGTACTTGCGAAGGATCTCGATCAGCTTGTCGTCGAAGACGACGAGGTTCCGGCTTCCATCACCACCAGCACGAGAGCCTTGGTCTAGGTAGCGAATGCCGGGAATGCCTGCTTCTCGTAGGCGTTGCGTTGCTTGCTGCCTCGCAAAGTCACCCGGAGCGCCCCAATCACCATTGACGCTTCTCCTGGCAATATCATCAAGGAAATCTGCACCCGTAGTCGGCGCGTACTTCGACGGGTTTGCCAGAACGTCCGATAGATTATCCTTCGTAAACACGCCGAGAGAGCCACCGCCGTCAACCATGACATCTGTTAGCGGACCGAGGTTCGGATTGTCGCCGATCTGCCTTTGCTTCAACTTCTGCCGCATTTCAGCGTCATAAAGTGCTCGCACCTTCTCACTCTGTTGGCTTAGCGGCTTGTCCCAGTCTAGGAAATCATCAGGGTTGGCCTTGATGTTCACTTCGTACATGCGGCCTGGGCCAGAATAGTTTTGATCTTCGAGAACGCCAGCCACCTTCTGCCATTCCTTGGATGCATACGGATCTGTTTGAGCGTATTTGTCGATGCCTCGCTTGGCTTCATCCAGGGCAGCAACCCTATCACCGTTGTGATGCCGAATTAGATCGGCTGCTGTTCCTTGGTATCCCTCAACTTGGGTCAATCCCTCTCGGTAGCTTTTCGCAACCCCTTCATTCTCCGCAAAATACAGCCCATGCCCATACGCCTGAGCGCCTTCTCCGGTTCCGATCTTGCTCAGGTCAAAACGGTCGAAATCATGCGGAGAACCGTGATAGGCACGAATACCGGGAGTGTCTGGAATAGCCCCCAGGGCAGCGCCAGTAGCAGCGCCAGAACGGCCGCCGTTGGCGTAGAGATCAGGCGCAGCACGGGAGCCATAACGCTTTGTCAGGGCCTCATCCGCTTCGGTAAATGGCCATACCCATTCGCCAGAACCGTCAGAACGTGGCTTTAGATCGAATGCCGGAGCAAGTGGCTCATCGGTAAACCCTGTTCGATCAGGAAACTTGTTGCCGCCCATTGGGTAAGGCTTTGTTTCAGGGGTATAAATCTCGACACGCTCCCCGCCTGGAGCCCACTCTCGTTTTATACCGTCAGGGAATGCCTTGAGCGACCCTCCCGCACTGCCTACGACTCCCGCAGGCTTAGGCGCTGCAAACCCTCCCAGCATGGCCGCGCCCGCGACGTTGAACGCATCCTCAACGCCTTGCGTGTCGCCAGTCCCGCCCTGGTATCCGTTCTTGAGCAACCGACCCCAGCTTTCGAGAGGATCTGCCACGAACCCGGGGAATGCCAGCCCCGTGCGCCCGTTGTCGTAGGTCGCCAAGGGCAACAAGCCATGCCGTTGGGTCACGTTGCCCTCTTCTGGCGTGGCGCGGTCGTACTGTGCCGCCATCAGTCCGCCTGCGATACGGCGGCGAGCTTCTGGGGAAACGTAGTCGGCCATCAGGCTGTCTTTCGCATCAGGTCGTTGAGGGTAACGCTACCGAACGCGCCGACTGTGGCCTGTAACTCGTGAACGTCCTGCTTGAGCACGCGAAGCTGGTCGGCCATCTCCAACAGAAGCTCCTGCACTTCTGCCGGTAGAGCTTCCCTTGTCTCGGTATTGGTGTGGAACTCCCGCTCTACTGCCTTGCGTCGCATCTCATCGGCTGCAGCCGCTACACGAGACGCGAAATCGTCTACCACCGGGAATCGTCCGCGAAGTCGGCGGGGATCGGGCTCATGTCTTTGAGCGCCCGAGCGGCGCTGATGTGGCGAGCTTTCCAGTCCGCGGCGGCCTTTCCGAAGTTGAGGCAGGTTTGAGCGTCCATCTTCACGGTGGAGTTATCGGCAGAAACCCACGTAAATTGCTCATCCCAGCCGACGCCGGTGAGAACGGCAGCAAGTGCGAGCGTAGCAGCGCCGGCAATGTTCTGATCGGAGCCGCGCCCGTCGCAAAAGTCAAACTCTCGCCCGTCGAACGTGAAGCGCTTGAGCCGACGATCGCGCTCGGCGTTGACTTGCTCCGCCGTTGGCGTCGAAAAGTCGAAGGTCGTCATCAGCGCGACGGCTGCAGCCTTCTGAACGTCGGTCGCGCCAGCCGCATAGTCGAGCCGCCACGTTCCGCGATCGTCCCATGTTCCAATCGCAAGCCCATCCATCGGGCACACCTTCGCGATAGCGTCTAGAAGTCTATTTTCCGGCAGCAGCATCGGTGCACCTGTGTCCCTGTATGTCCCGGATCATGCGAGCGCCGATCTTGGCGCAAGCCTCAGCCCGTGTCGGATCTTCGGCGTTGATCTTGGCTTGTGCGGTGTCGATGGCGGGCGCGTTGCAACCCGTCAGCAGCGCCAGCGCGACGACGGCTAGGGCGGCGTCAAGTCGATGGGTTCTGCGCCGGGGTGCTCGATCGTCATAAACGTGTTGTAGCATTGGAAATTCCCCGCTGGGCTGGCCTGGTTGTTGATCGACGCGCATTCCCCGCTCGTGTGTGGAATCGACGAGTAGGACGCCATGTGCACCTCAAATCTATACCATGCCGGCGTTACGGCCAAAGCCGTTGCAAAGGTTGGGGTGCCGTAGTGGTGGACGATACTAAGGATATTGCACCCGCCGACTGCTCCCTCGATATCGAGAAGCGGAGCCGATGCTAGACCTGCTTGTGTCGTTGCCTTCCGATAACGGACACGGGCACCGACGCCCACCACGCCGTTGACGATATTGCGGTGCTTGGTCTCACAGTGGAAATGCAGTTCGATTGCCCCTGACTCCGTTACCTCGAACTCCTGCCGAAACGCGGGGCGTTCTGTCATCGTGTCGAATAGATCGCTTGCCCATTTGTGCCGTGTCGTTCTTATTTTTGTCATGCAAACAATTCTCCAGAGAACAGTTGCGACCCGTTTCCGTAATACGTGCAGCCCGTGTTTCCGGCTTCCATGGCCTGTAGGTAGTGAAACCCGAGACTTGGATAACCGCCATAAGCCGCAATGGTCGTGACGTTCAACGTGCTGACCTGTGCGTACCCCTGAAAAGGACCGGGTGTAGCGCTTGTGGAATCAAGATTTATTCCAGTTTTTGGCGCACCAGCACCGGCTGAAACTACGTTTAAATATGTGGCTCCCACTGGCTCTGCGGTTAGCCCGATAACGAAGCTGATACGGTTTGTTGCGGATGCGTTGGCTGATCGCCATGTCGTTGACGTATAAGGCCAGTTCGCCGTCGAGTCCGCCACGCTGGCTTGAACCTGCACCCGGTTGTACGCATTCCACACGTTGATCAGTGCCGCACCGCCTCCTGATGCCGTGCTGCCGAGATTGAAGTCTACCGTGCTCGTTCCATTCGTTCGAACCGTGCCGACGTAGGTGCCGCGCTGCGCAGCCGGCCCGTTGGTGATTGCAATCTTGTTGACCCATATCCCTTGCACACGCTCGAGCTCGGTCGTCCCCGCGCCAGTGCCGCGCGCCGTGTCGGAGGTCCAAGCAGGACCGCGCGTACACCGATATGTGCCGGCATCACTCCAGACGAACAGATCATAGCTGCTGTTGGTCGTGCACGCGGCGGGGCTTTTGGTGGTGTCGGTCGTTGCTTGCGACAGTTCCCCGCCGATGTCCGTCATCACCCAAGAGCTGCCGCTGTAGAGCGGCACATAGCGTCCGGTGTAGGGTGTGTAATAGATGGTCGTCGCCGCACTCACGGTCGAGGTCAGAACGGGCGTCGCCGTCGTCAGGGTCAATCGCCCTTGCGCAACCGATGGCGACCCGCTACCGCCCGCCGACGTTTCGATTGTCGTTATGGTGCCGGCAGCGTCTTTGTACGCGAGCTTGGTTGTTCCCGCGCTGTCGACGCAATAGAGCCGGGCCGTATTGCTGGCCGGGCTGCCGGGGGCCGCGATTTCGCCGATGTCGATGTATCCCATCCCGGACATATTGCCGGAATCGTCGACCACGATTGTTGAGGTCTGCAGAACCTTGCCGTTCGTCCCGTCCGTTCGCACCAGCTTGTTGTCAGTGCCGCCAAGGCCCGCCGACGTGTAGACCGTCTCGGAAATGGCCGTTTCCATATCCGTGATGAGCGTATTGAAATCGTCCGGGTTGATCGTTGTCGACGCGACCGCAGGCGCTACCGAATTGCTCGGCGTCTCGTAAGTTCCATCAACTGCACGTGGCATGATCCGACCTCAGAGCTTGATAATGAAGGTGCCGAGCCAGGCTGGCGGCATGTTGGAATGGGCAGAGCCAGAGCCAGCCGACGCCGACGTGAGAGAGATCGAGGCCGTACTGCTGCCGCTGGTGCCGGAAACGGTGTGCGTGTGCGGGCTCGACGTTCGGGAGGCGGTCGTTTCGCCTGTATTGGCGTCGAAAGCGTATGGGGTGTTCGACGCATTGTTGACTGTGCTGCGGATCGCGTCGGAGTACGTGACTGTTTCGCTTGATGTGGTTGCCGAGAAAGAATGCGTGTGGCTTCCGGTGTTGCCACTTACGGCATGAGTATGCGCGGCAAGCTGCGCTTCCGTTAGCGTAACGGTTTCCGTGCCACCCGATGCGCCGTTGGTCGTCTGTGACGTTACGACGTTTCCAAGTCGAGCTGCAGCCGTCGCGCCCATGTCGTCGAGGCCGAAGAACGACCGGCCGCGAAGATCGGGAAGCGTGATCGTCTTGTTTGCCGCGTAATCTGACGCTGCCGTCGACCCACGCCCGCTCGATACCGCGCATTGGGCATCGGCGAAGTTGGTCCATAGAAACGTAAACAGATCTTCAGTGTCGGCGTTGGCGCGCTCTGTCGCTGAGCTGGAAGCGTTACCGATAGTGCGACCGTTGCCGCGCACCCATCCGGTTGGCGCCGTCGTGCCGAGATATTGCCACATCGCTCCTGTAGGAATGAACCCACCTGCGGAATTGATCGAAGCGACCTCGACGCCGCCGACCGCTATTCCGATTTCGTTCCCGCTCTTGCGATAAAAGCCCGTGTCGAGATCGGCTCCGAAAGTGATCGAGGGAGCCGCCGCCGTGCCAGTCGCCGCCTTGAACTGTCCGGTCATGACGGTCTGGCCGTCCTTGGCGACCGAGTTCGTCAATTCCGCTGCGATATCGGTTATATTGGCGTTGATGACTGCGGCCGTGATCGTCTGGCCAGTCGAGTAGGTTTGCGCGGCCGTCATCGTGCCGCTGCCGTTACGTGGCATCAAGGTATCCTTAAAGGGATACGCAATACAGGGTTGGGTTAGCGGTCGTTGCCTTGAACGATGGTGCCGGGAAGGGCGCCGAACCGAGTTCCGCGGGGAAGATCGCGCAAGGCGGCCCCGGCTTGGTTCTGCAGATAGGCTTGCATCAGCGGAGACATCGTTGTGCGGCCGATCATAGCTTGGCCTGCCATGGGAGCGAGAGCGCCGATCATGCCGCCAGCAGGCCCACCAAACATCGAGCCGATGCCGGCTCCGACCGCAGAGCCCATGAGCTGCACACCGACGCGCGGCCCGGTGCCCGAGTTGGGAAGCGGCTTCATAATGGCTTCACCAGCTCGAGCCAGATTGCCGAAATCACCTTGACCGCGAGCATAGGCGCGGCGCCCTTGCTGAACCGTTGCATTGCGCAAGGCGGACGGGGAGATCAACCCTAGCGCTGCGTTTTCGCCGGCCGACGTGGCCGCCTTTTCGATCACCAGAAGGTTGCGATACTGATTGCGAGCTCCGCGCAATTGGTCGGCACGTTGCGCCATGCCCGGCTGTGGCGAACGGCGAAGAAACGCTTCGGCCGACGTGTCGAGCGCGCGCTGAATGTCGTACAGCGCTTGCCGCGTGGCTGGATCTTGCGCGCCACGGGCGGCTGTGCCGAGTTCCGAGCGCCAACGCAGATAGGTTCGGCCGTCCATATTGGCCGCTGTCGTTGCCAATTGCTGCAGATCATCAGCGATGTTGCGCGGCAACGGGGACGCGAGAGACGGTTGCGTGGTCCGTTCATAGTTTGCAGCCACATCACGAACCCGGCGAACGATGGGATCGAACGCCAGTCGGCCGGACTGGTTTGCGCGTGCAAGCGGCACCTGAATGGCACTTGCTGCATTGTCGAAGGTTGCCCCGATCCTGTCGAATGCGGCGTTGATGACCTGGGGTTCCGCCCGCGGCGCATCGATACCCGCCCGGCGCAACGCGGCTTGCGTGAATCGTTCCGCCTGCTGGTCCATGACCGCGCCCGCCCGGCCGCCTGCGAACGGCGTATCGATGGCAACGCTTTCAGCATAGCGCAGCGGCTTGGAGCCTGAAACTTGACCTGCAGTGACCGGGACGCCTTCGGCCGCCAGCGTGGCCGCCTGCTGCGTTCTCTGTGGGTCAACACGAACAGGAGAAATAGCCCGCCCGATCATGCTGGGAGCCATGCCGCCAACGATGCCACCTGCGACCCGCGCATATGGCTCGGCGCTGGTGCCCTTGGTAAGCTGTCCGGCTGTCTCCGACACGACACCAGGCGCAATCACGTTGGATAGAGCCCGCTGCCCCATGCGGCCGGCGAACGTCGTTGCAGCGCCCCCAGCGGGGAACAGCATTCCAGGCAGAAACTCTGCCACGGTTGAAGCGTACTGGCCGGCCTTCGTCTTGGGCTCGTAAAGTTTTGTCCCCGTGCGGCGCTCGACGCTATCCTTGATGTCGTCATACATGGGAAGCGGCGACTGGTTCGGGAAAACTGGCGTTGTTCTTCCCGCAATGCTGCCGACTTTGTTGATGCCCATCCGTCCGAGTTCGACGGCCGTTCCCGGCAGCGCCACCAATCCCATCGTCCCCTTCACGAGACCAGCGCCGACGCCCTTCCCAACGTCATAAATGACACCAACATCCTCATCTTTCGGCTTCATCAGGTCGGCAAACAGCTGATCGGCAGGTGAAACCTGTTGCGGCTGCGGCTGGGTTGACTGGAGAAGATCGGCAAACAAGCTGTCAGCTGGATTAGCCATTGCGGATCACCTCACGATTGAGCGTGCCGCGGCGCTGTTGCATCGGGGGCGGTTGGGGCGCGACGGGCTGCGGCGCGGGCGCCTGTTGCTGCTGTCCAAGCAGTTCCTGAACGCGCTTTTGAACCACGGCCGGATCTGCACCGGCAGCAATCGCTTTCTGAGCGCTTTCCATGATAGCTTGCGGGTTGATCTGTCCAGACTGGATCAGCTGCTTGCCTTGCTCGACGATCTGCGCTCCCATCTGCACGATTGGGGCTTGTCCCGGCTGCTGCGGCGCTGCCGGCGCCGACGGTGGCAGCGCTTGCGGACCACGGCGCCAGAGTGCCAGCGGGTTGCCGAGCTTGCGGATTTCCGCGTCGGCTTGTTTGCGGTCGATTTCTCCGGCAAGCACGCGCTCGCTGATCTCGCCTACTGCGGCCTTGTGATTGATCATTGCGCCCATCTGGTCGAGGATGAGCTTTCGGCCTTCCGTCGTTTGCGCCAACTGCGGCAGCGCGGCGAGGTACTGCTTGAACTCGAAATCTGACGTTGCGCCGGAGCCGGGCGGGCGCATCGTCGGCGCGAGCTTCGACACAATGCCGGTGAACGCCTGAATTTCGTTGAGGCCGTCAATCTGGATGCCGAGCGCGTTAGCGTATGGCCCGAGTGCCGCCTTGACCTGAGCCGCGGCGCCCTGCGTTCCAATGGCGTTGCCAAGCTCCAAGAGCCGGTCGATGTCGCCCTGTTGCGTTCTGGCGGCTTGGCCTTGTTCCACGTTGTCGGTAAGACGCTTCACAAGCGATTTCGAGGACTCGCTGGCAAACGTAGTCTCGCCCTTCTGGTCGATGTTGACCTGCGTGCGGCTGGCTTCGCGGCGCTGCTTGTCGAAATCCATTAACGAGCCGGTAAAGCCCTGCTGCTGGGCAACCCTGTAATCCTTTTGCAGCGGCGTCTGTTCCGGCCCTTTGACCTCGTTGGCAATCACGGCCTTGGCGATGCCTTCGCCTTCCTTCGCCCCGAACGGGTTGCCCATGAGCTGCGCCGCTATCTGCTTGACCGGCGTTCCGCCCGAAAGCCCCTTGGCATAGATGTCGGATACGGCAGCGTTCCCGGCGCGCTCGCCTTCCATGCCCTGCTGGTTCCATGCCGCGCCGCTTCCCGCCTGCAGCACGCGAGCAATCGCCTGCGTCCAGTGTCCGACAGGGGACGAGTCAATGCCTTCCTTCATCTGGCTTGCGCCGAACTTCTTGGCGAAGTCCGCGCTTTCCGGCGTCCAGCCTGAGTATGATTGCGCCATGGTGGGAGCGGCTCCTGTCGTCGTAGTGGGGGATGTGGGGGAGGCTGACGCGGGGGCGCCACCGAAAGCGGCTGGGGCTCTGCCTGCCTCGACTGCAGCCATCGCGCGCATCAATTCCGCCCGACGTTCGGCCGGGACCGGCACGTTCGGGTCGATGCCCAACGTCGATGACACGCGCTTGATGTAGTCGCCGGTCGAATTGTTGTCGACGTTCGGCGGAGCCCACCGATTGACGATACCGGAAACGCTGGTCAGCCCGTGTTTGTTGCCATAGGTGTCGAGCACCTTCGACATCACGCCATAGCCCTGGTCAGGGTTGGCGAACGCCGCATAGCGACCGTTGGGCCCGAGCGTGGCGCCGTATTTTTGCATCCACGGCTTGAATTCGAGAGCGCCGGGGTTGTTGTAGCGGATCGTTAAGGGGTCGGCCATCTATCAGCCCATAGTCGTGGTTGTCGTCTTCCACTTGTTCGGGTCGTAACCGCCGCCGAAGTAGTTCATACCCTTGTTGAACAGCGTGCCGCCGACGCTCATCCCGCCGCCGATCGGCGCCGTCAGGATCGAGCCACCGATGCCAGCCAACCCGCCGATCATCGCGTTGCGTTGCGCCATCTGCTGCTTATACTGCTCGTTCTGTTGATTGAACGCCGACGTGCTGAGCCCCGCATAGTCGACCGGCCCGCCCGTGTTGATCTGGTTGTAATCGGACACGCCGGGGTTGGTGATGGCATCGACCATGCCAGACCGGCCGGCGCTCGTGAGAGCCTGATTGGCTTGCAGGCCGAGCCCATAAAGGCCCGTCGACTCGTTGTACCCCTGCTGGCGCTCCTGGAGCCCCTGGTTGAACAGTTGCCCTTGCAGCTTCGTCGTGAGGTCGTTGCGGGATTCGTTCTGCTGTAAAGCTAGGTCGCCCATCTGCGATTTGTAGGCTTCGCTCGTCGGGTCTAATCCCTGGTTGCGCAGCCGGTTCTCTGCCGCAGCGGTCGCGCGCTGCATGCGCGGTTCCATGTTGGCCGATGCGGTCGAATAGGCTCGATCGAATGCCGCGTTGCTCGACATATCGCCGGGCGTGTTGAACGCTTCGAGCCGTGCCGCACCGCCCTGCATGAGGCCATCAGCGCCGTACCCGATGCCGGCGAGGCCCTGGCTGTACCCACCGAATGCCGTCGAGCGCTGCTTGTCGCGATAGGCCAGCTCGTTCGGGTCGAGCGATGTCTGCTGATTGAATATCGGGTTGCCTTGCGCATCCGTGCCGGACTGCGAATAGGTCACGCTTCCGAATGGGCCGGTCTGGTTGATCCGGTTGAATCCTGCCTGCTGGAAGGCGGAACGCGTGTTTTCGCCCTGCTGCTGCTGGCCGACTGCGCCTGGGTCTATCGGTGTAGGTGCTTTAGGCGACTTGAACAGCGATCCCATCGGCCCTTATCCATCTGCAGTGTTGCGGGGTCATGTAGAAACGCAACGCATCGCGGCCTGGGCCGTAATAGTCCTTGCCGACGCCCTCGAATTTGAAACCGAATTTGGGCGCGGCTTTCTTGATCGTCTTGTTGCGCTTGTCGGTACAGATCTCAAGCCGGTGGACCAGCTCGAATACCCACGAGAAATAGGCTTTCCATGTCTCGTTACTGGTCCGCCCAAACAGGTGAAGCTCGGCCGTCGTGTCGTTGCGCCACGTCGTCACGAATGCCCCTCGGAGCACGCCGTCACCGTCGATCACGCCGACCAGGACGGACGGATGGTGCAGCACCGTCACGCCATAGCGCTTGGCAATCCAGGCGTTGACAGTCGCGTCATGGCCGGTGACGAGCTTCAAAGCGATCCTCCGACCTCGGCCATCACGAGAAACCCGTTGATTTTGAGGATTTCTTCAGTGGCGCCTGTTCCGCCCCAAACGTCACCGCCCCACACCGCTACGCCCCATCCTCCACCTGCAGCAGCAGCGTCGACACCGATGCGGCCGGTGAACTTGATCGAGCCGAACGAGCCGATGGCTCCAACGTCCACCCAATCGCTGACGTTGTTCACGTCGTTCGCGAACGTGGACGAATCAAACACGGCCGACCCGAACACGGAAATCGACCCACCCGAAGCCACGTCGGAAGCCGACAGCGTGTCGGTCTCTTGGAAATCCGTCGATATGCCGATGCCGGGGCGATAGATGCCCGACGCGGAGATCAGCGGCCGAATCATCTTCCATTGCTTGATCTTCGGCGTGCCCAGCGCGCTATAGGCGCCCTGCCCCACGGCAACGATGGGCAAGGTGTAGTCAACCGCTCCCGTGTCCGCCTTGTAAACCGCGCCGTTCATGCCGCCGAAATACACGTATTCGTCATAGACCAGCCAGCAGTTCGCGTTGTGCCCGTCGTACTCGCACCATGCGCCCGTGATCGTGTTCATCACATACTGAACAGCGGTTGCATTTTCTGTCGTCGGCACGTTGACAATCAGCCGCGTTCCCTTGGGGTAAACGCAGGCTTCCCAGCCCCAGTTGTTGCCGTAGGATCGATGGGCATCGTTGAACGCCTGGGCGATGTTTTCGGTCAGTGAGACCCGGTTGGCTTGGCTCTGATCAACGGCGAGGAGCTGTGACAGCGGATAGACGCCTTGCAGGGTGATCAACCCGAGGTCAGCGCCCCACCGGAAGAAACACCGCCTTCCGACCGGGGGAGGCACGTCGAACACACCGACCAAGGACCATGTGTCAGCGCTGGCCGGGTCCGTCCCCTGGTAGAGCGCAACCTGTCCCTCGGATGAGATGAACACGGCATAATCATCCGACCCGGCGCCGCCGTCCCTGGTCCATGTCGCCATGGCCATCAGATAGCCGCCACGCGTGAACAGCGACCCGACTGCGAATGATGTAGCCGCTCCAGCTATGGCATCCGTGGCGAGATAGTACGCCGTCGTGCTGTTGACGGGCACGAACCAAAGCCGCTTCTTGTGGCTGTTGACGTGGATGGCTTCCGAGGCCGTAAAGCCGGTGATCGTTGGCGTTGCCCAGGTCGTGCCGTTGTAGTGCCTTGGCGCATCCGTGCCGTTGACGATGAACAGGAAGTGCCCCGCCGCCGTCGTTTGGTTGACGTGTTGCCACCGATCCTCGCCAAGCCCCGTGACTGCCGATGTCGCCTGAGCATTGCTGGTCACGTCGTATATCGACCCGCCACCGGCCGCGAACATCTTCGACGATGCCGGACCTCTCCAGGCCATCAAGGTTTCGACCGGGGTCGAATTCGACACAATGTCCCAAGCGTGCCGGCGATGACCGCGGCGGATCTCGCCCCAACCCGGTTGAGGGAACCAATTCTTGAGCTGCACAGCCCGATCCGGCTTCATTGCAGCAAGTGGGCTCGACGCATCCCAGCCGCCGACCGGGAACGGCATCGTAATCTGCTTTGCGACGGGGTTTTTGCCGCGATTGGGGCGCAGCGCATCAAGGATCAAAGGTTCCAGCTCCCATCGGGGATCGTTGCGCGCGGCGCCGGGAACTTGTCACTCGGTCCAGTCATGTTGAGAGTGGCCGACCCGCCATCGCGGCCGATTCGGCGGTTCACGGCCATTTCGTAAGACCGGAACGCTTCGGAGTAGTCGAGACCGCGCGAGCGCAGATAGCGCCACGTCCCGCCCAAAATCAGCAGTTCCTCGGGCAAAAACGATTGGTCATCGTCGTTGGCGAAAGCGTCCGCCGTAGCAACGCTGGCACCCACGAGGCCCACCCAATACTTCGACACGTACTCGTAAGCGTAGCTCGCGCCAGCCGATGGCGTCGGGATCATCAGAACGTCGCCGCCGCGCTGCCGAAAGCTGTCATACAATGCCAGCGTGTTGGATGCCTTGAGCCCTTGCCAGTCTTGCGCCGAGACCGGCCCAATCACGCGGCGGTTCTCGTCGCGGTTCCAGAACGTCCCGTCAATGAAGCGGTCGAAGTCAGCCGGAACCACACCGGCCTGCGTTTCCGTCGCGGTTGCCGAGAACGTCTTCTCTTTCGTCAACCGTTGCCAGCTGTGCCGCGCGACGAGATCACGCCCCTCCTGATTGAGCAGGGCGAACATAATCCGCGCCTGCTGATCAGACGAGCCGGCCAAGACGTTCTGCCTGGGAACGCCGACGCGATCGAATGCAGCTTGGCTGATGGTCAGGAGGGTCATGGATTAAGCCGTCGCCTCGTCTGGAGCGTTGGGCGGGCGCCCGCGGCGAGGCTTGGCCGCTTCGGCCTGGTTTGCCAGCACGATCTGGCGCAATTCCTCGAGCTGTTCCGTCAATGCGCCGATTTGCTTGTCCTTCTCTTCCAGCGCGATCACGGTTTTGTTGCTGTCCTGGGCTTCCAGGAACCGCTTGGCCGTCGTCTGAATCTCGCGCACGCCCGGAAGCTGGATACGGTTGATCACGCTGTCCGTTGCGCTGGCGATGTCCTCGACGGCCCGCAGGCCAGCCGTGCGGAAAATGTCGGCCTGCTCTGCCGTTATGCCGGGCCATGCGGCCAGCGGCGTGCCATGTTCGGGAACGGCTTGGCCAGCCTTCCATGCGCTGTAATGCTTCTCGATGAACTCCCACCGTCCCCTGGCCATGTTGGAAGCCACGTCGTCAGGGTCGGGAGCTTCACGAATGCGCTTGAGATCAGCGATGCGGGCGACCGTCGTGGTCTTCCCGGCCATGCCGATGGCGCAGTATTCCACCTTGTCGACGGGGACGAGGCCGGATGCCTTGCGCTGGTACTCAGTCCAGAACTTGACGATGCGGAACGGGGCTGTTTGGGCAGACATCGTGATCCTTTCAAAGGTTGGGCGGCAGCGCGAACGCCACCGCCCATTGCCTCGAGGTTAAAACGGAAACTCACACATGATGATCTTGGCCGATGCGTCGACCGCATAGGCCACCACAGCGTCAGTCACGAGAGCGGACACGTCGAGCGTGCCGTCTGTTGCGCCGACTGCCGTCAAGGCGTTGCCGTCAGCACCTGCGGTCAATGCCGGGGTGATGGTCGCCGGACCCTTGATCTGAATCCAGCAATACTCTCCATCGCCCGGTGCCGACTGAAGCACACCAGCACCGAGACCGGCCGAATCCGAAAGATCCGACGTGACCACGGAGGTCGCGCCGGCCGAAGCACCGGACGGCGCGTAGTAGTAGCAGACGTTTCCGGATACAGCCGCGACGGAACCGGCTCCGGTGTCGTACTGAACAAACTTGTAGATCTTCCCGTCCGGTCCTTCGTAGTGATCCCCCACGCCGGGCGCGTTGCCCTCGGTCTTGAGCGTGGTAGCCGTCCATGTACCCGTCAGAAGGGCGCCTGCAGCGAATGGCATGATGAGTTCTCCTTTCTAGAGTTGGGATCAGGTTGCAACGTCGAACAGCACGCCTTGCAGCGAGCGATTGGACGTGACCAGCTGGCCCATCCAGTAGATCGGGATGACTACGGCGTCCTGATTGACCGGCGTCTTCTCGTCGTCTTCCGACCACCGCGCATCGGGATGCTCCATCAGATAAAGGTACTTCGTGTTGAGGAAGTACATCTTCTCAGCGGTCGTCCCAAAATTGGTGTTGTCGTCGAAGATCACCGAGGCCGACTTGTACTTGAGCGCTTCGAATCCGGCCGACGCCATCTTGCTATCCGCGTAGCGCTGCAGATCCTGCAGGCCGCTTTCGTACAGCGAGTACATGTCGTGCGAGGCGACGATCAGGTCCGGCTTGTCGTTGCCGCGGTTGGTGGCGAGCCATAGCGAATTCATGCCGGCGCGAAGGTTGGCATAAGTGATAGCCGTACCAGACAGCGCACCATCGACCGCCACGTCACCGCCGGCCACTTCCTGGAACTTGTTTTTCCAGAAGGTGTATGTGCCGGCCACGATACCGCCGACCGTGCCGGTGCCGTCGTTGGTCACGAGGTTGGCGAGGCCGCCGATCTGGTTGGACAAAGCGCCATCCGAGTAGAGATCGATGCTCATGTTGTTGGCAGCGGTGGCGAACGCAACGTCCGTCCGCGCCTTCACCAAGTTGATCATCTTCTGCTCGGAATTGTTCATCCGAAGCTCGCGGCCGGACGCCGTGACGTGCAGCGCAACCTGCGACCAGTCGAACTTGGCAGAAGACAGAACGTCCGATGCGCCGATGTTCAGCGTGTCGTAACCGGAATAGCGCTGATATGTGCTGTTCTCAGCGTAGCTGAGAGGAATGGCGATTTCGTAGCCGCCGCTGGCGTCGGTCTTGATGTGCCCCTTTTCTTTGAGCACGGTCAGTAGGCCGTTGTTGTCGGTTACGTTGTCGACCACCTTCTTGTAATGCTTCCGCATGGTCGTCGTGACCATTTCGGTGAAGGTTGAGTTGGGGCTGGGCATTTCTCAGGACCTTAGTTTGCGTGGTTCCGGCGCCAGATCGACGACAGGTCATCATCCAATGACATCTGCTTGCCGATGGGGGCTGAACCGTTGACGTTGATGGCCGCGCTGCGTCTCGCAGTGTTGGCCGCTGTCTTGGCTTCCTCGAACCGCTTCTTTTCCGCCTCGGCCCGCTGCGTCTCGATCAGCTTCGTCCGCGTGGTGGGGTTTGCCCACCTGGCGCGCTCGTAAGCCTCTTTCAACATTTCCTGGGGCGATAGGTTGGGGTTGGAGCGTCGGATAGCCGGAATTGCGTGCTCGATATCGTCGGCGAGGTCGCCAAAATCTGGCTTGTCTGCCGCGAACGCTGAGACTGTGTGCTCGTAGGATGACTGGCGGATCTGCTGTTCATGGGATTCGCGGCCCACGACGCGCTGATGCGTGTCTCCCAGTTGCCGTTTGAGTTGGTCGATTTCCTGCCAAGCCGCGTTGAGCTGGGCAGTCATCTGCTGCTGGTGGGGATCTGCGCCGATGCTGAACGGGTCAGCGATCGCGTTGAGGTCCACCTGATAATTCTGGGCGAGAGCCTTGATGGCGCCGACCGGATCGCGGGCAAGCCACTGATCGGCGGCGAACAGCTTTTGAACGTACCCGGCCGGGTTGTCGCCGGCGGCGCGGATGCGATCCACGTGCGGCTGGATCACCTCGCCGATCGGCTGCATACGCTTGGCATACTGGCCGAGTTCAGAAATGGCCGAGTGTGCTTCGGTCTCGCGCTGCGCCACGTACTGCTGAACGGTGGGCGGGAGTTTGGCCCATTCGGCCGCAGCTTCTTTCTTCCAGCTTGCCGGCGCGGGGACAACGGGGACCGCTTCGACCTTGGGCGCTTCGACAGGCTTGGCCTCGTCGACCTTCTCTGCCGGCTTGCCATCCTTGGCCGCGAACTTGCCATCCTCCTCGCGCGCCTTGTTGGCATTGCGGAAGGTAGCCCGCAGATCGTCGTCAAGATCCTTCTCGGCTTGCTCGGCCTTGTTTTCCGCTGTCTCTGCCGGTGCGGCTGGTGCGGGCTCGGAAGGTGCCGGCGCTGGCGCTTCGACTTCGGGCGCTGCGTTGAGGTCTTCGAGGCTCATGGTCGGTCCTTAACCCATCAACTGCTGTGCAATGCGTGCGTTGGCGCCGCCGCCCGGTTGCTGCTGGCCTTGCTGTGGCTGGCCCTGTCCTGGCGGCGGAACGAGGCCGAGCGCGATCATCCCGGCCATCATAATTTCCTGTTCAGACGGCATGCCTTGGCCTTGCTGGGGCTGCTGCGGCTGTCCACCCGGGGGCGGCATCATTTGAGGGTCCATCGTTAGCGCTCCATCAAGGGAAGGTTGTGTTTGCGGGCATACGCTTCATTCTTGAACCCGCGCGGACGTTTCGGCGGGTCGACCTCAACGCAGTCGTTGCGCTTCAAGTCTTCCCGACGATGCGTGCGCGACGTGATCGGCCGCCCATCGATCGGGCTGCGATACTCGGGAATGTCGGAAATGATCATCGGCGCACAGATCGCGTTGTCGTCGCGGACTTCCATCGGCTTGCCGGTCTTGCGGTCGCGGAAGATGTAGGATTTCGAGTCCCAGACGTATCGGCTCATTGGCGTGCGGCTCCGTTTGGCTGCATAGCGGCTTTCTGCTGTGCGACCTGGGCACCTAGCACGGCTTTCTGGGCGTCGATTTCCGCCCCGCGCTGCTTGGCTTCCATGTCGATTTGGGCAGACTGCTGTTTCACCTGCAGGTCGAAGGTCTTCATCTGCATGTCCATCTGATGAGCCTCACGCTTGAAGCCAAGCTCCTCCTGGGCCATCTCGCGTTTCATGCCCATTTCCTGCTGCCGCAACTCGCCCTCGATTTTTGCCTTCTCGGCTTCCGGGTTCGGCTGGCTCTGTTGCTGCTGCATGAACTGCTTGACTTGCTCCGTCATGCCGTCGAGCGCGTCTTCGGCCTGCTTGCCGAGGTCGAATTGACGGGCAAAGCTCGCATAGATCTCCGTGAACATCGGCAGCAGCGGCGGTGCGGTCTGGATTACGCCACCGATGGCCTGAGCAAACTGGGCCGTGCCCTGGATAAACTGGCTCATTTGCTCCAGCTTGCGGCCAACGTCGCCGCGGATCGTCGAATCGGTCTCGATGTCGATGCGATAGGCGCGCAACGCGTCCGAGCGGATCAGTTGTTCGATCTGCGGCGTCACCTGCAGCCCGGTCATGATCTGCAAGTTCTCGGTGCTGAAGTGCTTGCAGATGATTGCCGCCTTCATGCGGAACAGATCGCGGGCAACCCGCTGCACTTCCTTCTGGAAGTGCTGAATACGCAACCCGGCATACTGCGCCTTGATCTGCTGCGCCGTGGCTGTCTCGCTCGCTGCCGTCGATCCGCGCACGATGTCGGACAGTCCGGTGACCTCATAGATCGTCTGAACGATCCTATCGCGGTGCTCGTATAGCTTCTCAGCCACGCCCGCGATGGTCTCGATCGGCCAGTTCCACACCTGCTTATCGAGCCCACCAGCGCCGGCCGCAAACTTCGTCGCATCGTCGACAGGCTCATAGATGCCGTCATCAGCGCTCTGCAGCTTGCCGAAATCCGCCTTCATCTCGCTGTTGTAGAGCCCCTTGACGCGGAGCTGGCGCACCAGCTTCGTGATCCGCTTCGTTACCGTGTCGAGTTCTTCGATCAACGACTGATAGATGTCGTAGGGACAGACCGGCGTCAGGCTCGACAGGCGCCAAATCGGCTGCAGTGGACGCGGAACCGGGAAGAATTCGGGCAATCCCAACGGATCGTCCTCGACGCGCAGCGGCTCCGATGTGCGCTCGTCGCGGATGAACAGGACCATCGACCGGCCCTTGTCCCATATCTCATAGACCTTCGTGGTCTTGTAGATGCCTGCGTCGGGCTTGGCCTTGCCCTTGCGATCGCCGTTTTTGTCCTGATCGTTGATCGAAATGTCCTGGCTCGTGTCGCGCTCGGCCAGCTTGTCGATTTCATCGCGGGTCAGATCGTGCTCGAAGGCAATCCATTTAACCTCATCCCACGTCCGGCCTGGGCCACGGATGAAGCGATCCCACGGAACGACTTCGCAGGTCACTTCCTGGTAGCCCAGCACCTCGACCGGCTGTCCCGTCATCGGGTCGACAGCCTGCTTCATCTTCGGCTTGTAACGAACGCGCGGAACGCCACGGCCGGCCGTCAGGGACGCGCGGACCACATCGCGCATCGTGGTGTCGAATTCGTACTGATCGACGCTGTAGCTGATCGCGCGCTCGATGATGTCGACGCCAGCTTTTGACGTGGGGTCTGGGTCGTCATAGCGGCGGCGGATGTCGGGAATCGGCGTCGAGTTGTACGCCGCGGGAACCATGGTCTCGATGTTGCTGTGATAGATATTGAACGCTGATTTGCTCGTGGTCGCGTTCTTCCCCATCCCCGTGGGCTCGCCAGCCTCATAGATGCAGATCGCCCGCTCGGCGCTGTCCCGCCAGTCTTTCTCGTCTTCCTTGGCTTTCTCGATGTGCTTAAGCCACACGTCTACAGGGGTCATGCCCCCTTCAACTGCTTTGGCTTCGGTCTCGATCTGTTGGCCGTCGTTCTTAGTCATTAACGGCGCGCTTCCTGCGGTTCATTTCGATGATTTCCTTGACGCTCATGTTGGAGCGCAGAACGCCGTCCTTGCCGACTTCCAGAACGTGGTTGGTCTTCGGCGGCGGGGCGGGAACTTCGGCTTTCAGTTCTTTCCAGGCCATCGCGAGATACCTGAAAGCGTCGGCTGCGTGGCTGGTCCAGTCGTGGAGCGGGCGGTCGTCGAATACGTTGGCCTTCTCGTCATACTCACTGCGGTATTGCCTCAGAGCGTCGAGGCCGTAGTCGGTGCGTTGCTCGTCGAACCAGCAGTGAGGCAGCGTCTCGCGAACAGCGTTGATGCCATCCATGAGCGTATGTTGCGGTATCAGCTTTGGCTTGCGTCCCAGCTCCTGCAGCGTCTCGACTCGAGTTCGGCCTGTTCCCAGTTCGCGGACCTTGGCATCGTGAGGCACCCAGTCGTCGCCGTAGCGGTAGCCCTTGGCCTGCAGCACGCTGGCGTAGTGTGGCAGTCCCTGGCCGCTGTTCTCGTAAAAGTCGATGATCCGGACCTCGTTGCCGATGATCTGGAAGAACCAGATGGCAGTGCTGTCGCCTATGCCGAGATCCCATGCCGTGTGCACGGGCAACTGAGGCTCGGCAGGTACGTGGCGCAGTCTCCCGCTTCCCTTGACCGCGATCAGTTCGCGAACGTAGTAGGCGCCCTCGAAGACCGACGAGAAGTCACCATCCCAAATGTGCCCGTACTGTTCTGGTCTGGCTTTCATGTCCCGCAAGCGCGTGCGGTCGAGAACGTCGGGAAACCACGGGTTGTCTCGCCAGTTGATTTGCACCACCTTCTGGCGCGGGTCGGTTGCTTCCCTGAACCGCTTGTGCGTCGAGCTGCGCTTGCGTTCCGGGTTCCAAGTGACCCACAGTTCCGAGTCTTCCTCACGCAGCGTCGGGATCAGCTTTATCCAGGCTTCATCAGTTACGGGTTCGGCTTCGTCCACCCAGCAAAGCAGAATGCGAGACTTCGACTTGATGCTGTCCAGTGATCTATCGAGGCCGGCAAACCTGTAAGAGATGCGCCTTGACTTCGTTCTGATGTACTTTTCGCCGATGTCGAAATGCCGGTGAAGCCAAGGCTGAGACCGGATCGCCGCCTTGATCTCTTCCATGGAAGAATCGTCAAGGCTGTTCATAAATTGGCGAGCGCTGAGAATCATCCCCTCTCTGCCGGCCATGTCCCACATGTAAGCCCGAACCGCCGTCATCGTGGCGAATGATCTGGTCTTGCCCGATCCTCGCCCGCCGTAAGCGCCCCGTACGTCAGCTTGGCCCGTGAATACCGGGATGAGCTTGGGAGGCAGTTCTATCCGTGCTGTCGTCGGTTTCAGGTGACGTGAGGACAATGTGTGTGACTGTCTCTAGCGGGTTGTCCGGGTCGCCCTTGTGCTCGATCGAGGCGAGCTTTGGGTGAACATAGGGGGCCGCAGCCTTGGCGCAGTCGATAATGACGGCTTCGTCTTTTGACGAGCGCATGATGCGGAGCAGCACGTCGAGAGGAAGATCGCCTTCAGCTTTGATGGCCTCGACCTTCTCCTTAACGGCTGCGCGTTCGATGGCTGTCTTGGTATTCGTGGAGCCCTTGCGTCTTCCGGCTCCTAATCTTGGTCCACCATGCATCTTGATTAACTTGATTTCGGTTTCAAGAATTCAAGTCGCCATCTTGAGGCGCGCGGCTTCAATGAGGGTACGGCTTCCGTCGATGGTCTGCGTAGCCTTGGGCGTCTCGTCTTCCTCGCGGCGATAGAGGCCGGCAATGAACAGAGCCAATGCAGGTAGGCCGGTGCCAGCCAGTGCAATGGCTAGGTTGGCGCTGAGCTGCGTGCCTTCCTCAGTGTAGGCGTCGGGAACAAGCTCGCCCTTGCCGACGAATGATGCGGCTTTGGACAAGAATGCGTTCATGTGCTCGGTTTGCGATGACTTGTGCTCGATCGTTGCCGACTTGGTGCGGGCCGATGCAATCACCTTCTTGGTTGCCTCGATCTTGGCGGTCACGTCGTCGACACGTTCAAGAACGGCAATGCGACTGGCTATCTCGTCACGCTCTTTGGTGCGCTCCAAGCATTTGGCCTTGCATCCCTTGCGCTCGGCTTCGAGCTTGATTGCGAGGTTCAGGCTTTCGAGCTTGGCGCGGAGTGCGTCGGCGGTAACGGTCACGCTCCAGCCGTTGGCCTTTTGAAGCTCGGCAAGGCGGGTCTCGAATAGGGCGAGGGTCTTCCTGGCGTCTTCCACGTCGCCGCGGCCATCGTCATACTTGACGTTCTGAACCTTGGTGATGGCGAGATCGTTGCCACGAATGCCGGCCGTATAGGCTGCGTGCTGGCCGAACTCGATCACGAACAGCGGCATCGCGAGAATGGCAAGGATCACGGCAACGCCGCTCTTGCCCTCATTCCAAGCGCGATAGGCCGCGTCGGGGAGAAACGCCGTCACGAAGCTAAGCACGGCGAGAAAGATCGCGTGAAGTGCGGTCATCTTCCAGCCGACCATGAACGACATGCC
>JACCDT011851568.1_pt1 | contig 32785 bp, 34 predicted proteins | sample 7446291 | NCBI WGS metagenome assembly JACCDT01 (sample SAMN15323446, study PRJNA562643) | freshwater metagenome | isolation source: river surface water | place: USA:Blue River Watershed | collected 2017-08-17
AAAAAATGCCTATCACAATACCAACACTTTTTTGTTGGTCTACATTTTTCACACAACCATTGTTCACATTTACTACAAGGCCAACCATCACCCCCTCTATCAACATCTTCTCCACAACTAGAGCAACTACCATAACAACCACACCATATATCGTCATCATCTTCACATTTTTCACACAAATAAACACCGCAATCACAACAAACCATGTTTAAACATTCTTCACAACCTGATTTTTGACATCCAAAACAATTTTCTAAATTATCAACTCGTTCTCCACAAATACATTGAATATATGGGACCAAATTTCTGTTTTTAATACATTCGTCAATTAAATCTTGAATAGTTTTATTATCTGATTTATCACAATTTGTTTGATCTTCTGGTTTATCAATAGTTTTATTATCTAATTTATCATTTATTGGTTTTTCAGTATTTAGATCATCAGTTTGATCAGCTAATTTATCTTTAATATTATTACTCATTATTAATAATATTAATATATTAAATTTTAAACCTCAATATTTTTTTGTTTTTTATTGAATATTAATTGAGGGCGTTCACTTGTTTTATCATCATTGTCGGATTCATAATCCTCTTCCTCGGAACAATTATTAAATTCATTACCAATTTCCAATTCACTGATTTCAGACTGTTTAATAAATAGCTCATTAATTTCTCGAATGTCTTCGTCTTCTGACTCTAAATCTTCTTCAAATGTTTTTGGTTTTTTAATAACATCACCATTTTTCCAAGTATTTAAAACTATTTTTTTATAATTGTATGATAACAAATTTAATTTTTTCAACATTTCCTTCAATAATTTATCATTCATATCTTTGCTACGTATTGATTTCAACGTTTCAATATCATCTTCTATTTGCTTTTGTTTTTCTTTATTAAACTTTGTTTTATATTTGGCATATAATTGTTCCATTTTATAAATTGATCTACCAAGTAATTCTTCAAAGAAATATTTTTTTCTTTCCTTTTCTTTTACTAATTGGTCCGTATTATATATTTGTAAATATTGCCCATCAATTGATGTTGTGCAAAAATTATGATTGGAAGGTAATCGTTTATTAAAATTTAAATGTTGGACAAACTTAATAACACTCTCTATTTTCTTATCAAATATATCTTTGATTTCATTATCATTTAGGTCCAAAATATTTTCTGTACCTATTTTATTTATTACTATAATATTATTAATTGTACCATTATTGTTATTGTTAGTTGTATTATTTGTGGTGTTATTTGTATTATTGTTTGTTGTATTATTTGAGTGATTATTATTTGTTGTTTTGTTTCCAGATTTATTTGATGATTTAATTTCTTTGATTTCTTTTTGTAATATTGCTAGCTGTTTTTCTAGCTGTTGGGTTTTTGTTTCAACCTTCTTACAGGTTTTCTCTATATGAGTCTCCATACCTTGCTTAGAAGTGAATTTTTTACTACAATATTCACATTCAAAATTACGAGTTTTATCATCATTTTTATCAATATGTATAATTTCATTTATATGAATTCTATGATTATGATTCCAAATACTTTGATATGATTTAAATTCCTTATTACATATTTTACAATTAAAAGTCATTTATTAATAATAATAAGTTTATTTTTTTTAAATCATTTTAAACTTTATAAATAATAAACTGTAAATTATATTAAACATAAATATATTTTTAGTGTTTTATAAAAAATAAACTTGTATGATTTGTTAGTTTATTCAATTTCAGCAAAAAAGTTTATTTTTTATAATATTTTTTTCTTTTTTATATTTAAAAACAAATTTTTTATTGTAATTAATGAAATTTAATTGTAATATTTGTAAAAAAGATTATAAATCATATCATTCATTATGGAAGCATAATTATATTTATCATAAAAATGAACATATTCGTATTAATGACAATAAAACCCGTAATTTTGAATGTGAATATTGTAATAAAAAATTTACAACAAAACAAAGCGCACAAATTCACACAGAAAACTCTTGTAAACAAAAAGAAATAATAAAAAAACAGCTGGAACAATTAGAAAATGAGTCAAAAAAACAGCTGGCTCAATTAGAGAATGATGCCAAAAAACAAAAACAATTAGAAAATACTAATATAATAAATAATTTAATGGAAAAACTGATAGTAAAAGATACACAAATACAAAATTTAAAAGATAATGTGGAAACTGGGGCAAAAACTGATACCGAATTCAAAACAAATATAAATACCAACTTTAAACAAAATTATAAAGAGTTCGCAGTATTATGGAATGATAATAATCATAAAATATTGGTTAAAGACAATAAATTTATTAATGGAGAACAATTATGTAATATTGCAAACTTGTCATTTAACGACTGGTTTTCATTAGATTCAACACAAGAATTGGTGAATGAAATGGGATTAAAAATAGAAAAATCAGATGGGATATATTGGATAAACTTTGATGTTGCATTAATGATTTCTCAATGGATATCAAATAAATTTATGTTATTAATTAATAATTTGATAATTAATCATATTATTGATCAACATAATAATACAATTAAATTAAAAGAAAATGAAATAAAAGTATTAAAAGATAATTTTCTTAAAAAACAATCAAGAGAGAACTTTCCAAATAATTGTATTTATATCGTTACATCAAATGAAAATAAATTAAAAAGAACATATATAATTGGAAAAGCCACTTCGCTAAAAGATAGATTAAGTAGTTATAATAAAAGTTCAGAACATACTGTTGTTTATTATAAACATTGTCCAGATAAAGAATTCACTAAAATAATAGAAAGTGTGGTATTAAAGAAACTTGAAAAATATAAAGAAAAAGCAAATAGGGATAGATTCATTCTACCAGCAGATCAAAATATAAATTTATTTATTAAAACAATAGATGAGTCTATAAATTTTTTAACAAATACATCATAAAAAATTGAAAAAAATTAAGCCTACTGGGAGCTATAAAAAAAGATTTGTAATGGACGTAATAATATCGATTATCACATACATTATACCCACCTTGACTTTGTTGTTGGTTCAGTACATTTTGACTCAATGGTATTTCTCAGAAGAAAAATCTGATGGTGACTTTTTTGAGATACATGTGCTCATCAATCCAAAAAAGCATGCCCTACTACGAAAATGGGTTGATTCCAACAAAGAAAGTCTATTGAAACGAGGCTTTCTGAATGCTCGTTACATGGCAACACGAACATCCGTTGGTGTGTCTCTAACACAGCCGATGGTTACGTGTCTAGTTCGTTGCAAGGATCACGCTGAGTCAGTTGAATGGACTAGGAAACTTTCACAAACTGTCAAAGATGCCCTAAAGTCTGAAGGCCTCGTTCGTGAAAAGTCTGAAGGCCTCGTTCGTGAAAAGTCTGAAGGCCTCGTTCGTGAAAAGTCTGAAGGCCTCGTTCGTGAAAAGTCTGAAGGCCTAGTCCGCGAAAAGTCTGAAGGCCTAGTCCGCGAAAAGTCTGAAGGCCTAGTCCGCGAAAAGTCTGAAGGTCTCATTCAAGAAAAGTCCAAGAAGCTTCGTCGTGTCGACGGAACCGGCTACTTTGAATCTCATTGCAAGGTGACAGGCAAGAAGGACAAGGAAACAGGAAAAGTTACTAGCATCAACACAGTTGAGACTTGGCGTGAGTTTGCACAGCTTTGTGCTAGTTCCGCATGGACTAAACGAAAGATTTCGGTCCCATTGCTCTCCAACTTTGACTCTGCTAAGGGACCATATCCAGTGACAACTCTCCGGATGTACGAGACTGACCTTGAGACATTCCTTCTTGAGCACAACAAGTTCGTTGCATTTCTCAAGGAACACGGGTACCAGATCATGAACCCTCACATTGAGGAGTCTCATCATGACAACAACCCATTCACTGATCTTGATTGGGCAATCTTTCCAAGGTACCCAGATGCATATAAGGACTATGTGCTTACCAAGGACTATGTGCTTACCAAGGACTATGTGCTTACCAACTCATTCAACAAGTGTTTCCGCTGGTGCGAACCTCAAGACTTCACAGACGAGGCTTACAATCCACCTGAAGGTTGGCTTGAGCGAGTGACTGCATTTGAGAAAGCCTAAGTTGCTTAAACTCAATTTTGTTTATTTTATTTGTTTTTTTGTATTGTACATATTATAATTTTTTTCAACAAATAAATTTAATATTATATAATAAATTATTCTTGAATATATATATGGATAATACCAAAAATTTGATATTTAATATAAAAAACAAATATACGATTATAATAATTATTATAATATTTGTATTAATAATTTTAAATTCAAAGGTTCAACATTTTATTATAACAAGTTTATTTACTAATGTTGCACCAACAAAATTAAATGATAAAAATAATAAAAAAATGAGTGATGAAATTTATCAAATTAAAAAAAATTTTGAAAACGAAATTAAAGCTGATTATAGTAATAAGTGTATACTACAAAGTGTAAAAACAGTTAATTATTCAGAAATAGCTGATAAATTAAATATGAATTATTTTAAAGAATTAACTTATGATTATACAAAACCAATATTAATAAAAAATATTTTTAATAGTGATATTTTAAAGGAATTTAATGTAAATAATATTGTTAAAAATTATGGGGATGTTATAGTTGAGGCTGTTAATACTAGTGATGATGCTAATATAAATAGTATAACAGTGTCCTTAAAAGAATATGTTAGGAAAATAGATAATGGTGAAAAATATTATTTAACAGTTAATAATTCTTTAGCTGCAAAATTAAACATTTCAAAATTTATTAGTTTTTATAAAAAATTATTTGATAATTATGGAGTTAAAAATATATTTTTAGGTAATAAACATTCTTCATCACACTTACATTCTGAGATTGTAAGTTCATGTGCTTTACAATTATCTGGTATTAAAAAATGGTATTTAATAAATCCAAAATATTCTGAACATCTTCATTCAATTCCAGATAAAAATAATATATTTCATGTTTCTTCAAAAGGTTTTGCTAAGAAAAATAAAAAAACAAATATGATTCCTCATTACGAAATAATAGCAGAAGAAGGTGATTTTTTATTTGTTCCTCCTTGGTGGTGGCACGAAACACTAAATCTAACAAATCATAATTTGATGTTTAGTTTTAGACCAATGTTGTTCGTTGCTCCATATAAAACTAATTTATCTTACACATTATTAGGTTTAAAAAACTCCTTAGGTTATAATAATCTTATGTTTCCATTACTTACAAAAGCTAACATTATAGATCCTGAAGAAGATACAGTAGTACAATCGATAAGAGAAATTAATGCAAGAATACCTGATCAAAAAAGCAACCAATAAAGCAACTTAACTAAAAAATAGATTTATTTTATCAGCTGAACAAAAATATACTTTTATAATTTACCACCTCGAAAAATGTAATTAATTAAATAAACAGCCTGTTGATTGTCTATAAGTTTATCATCAAAAGCAAAAATAAATCGAGGAGTTTCTTCGGCTGATGAAATTCTTAAGATTCCAAATATTTCTTCTAAATCATATTTATAAATACAATTATATATGGACGGAATACCCTTTACCGTTTTATATTTTTTATAGTTCGTGAATATTTGTTTAAAACATTGTTTTGTTATTCCCCCGACTATAATATTTTTTTTATGAGTAGCCTTTTTACCATTAGTTAGTACAAATGATTCAGGTAATGTTTCATTAGTAATAGTAAGTTCATTTAATAAAGCATTACTATTATTAATATTATTTAAATACTCGTTAACATCAAATAGTTCGTTATTATCGTCAAATATGATTAATATTTTAGATGGTTTGTCAACATATGTTTCGTATCCAAAAAACCTAAATATAGAGTTAGAAAAATATTCTTCTTTTTGGTCATGATAAATATAAATTTCTCCAAATTTTAGTACCATTTAATATAATCTAATATTAAATTATATTAAATATTATTTAATCAATATTTTTATTATTATATGGTTATTAGCCAAACCATAGCTTATTGTTAAACTATATTATAGTTAAACTGTAACCATAATATGATATACTAATTTCATAAATTGAATGAATTCGTCACATCCTTTAATTAAGTTTTGATCTATATCTGATAATTTACATAATATGTCTGATTTTTTTTCACTTGGAATGTCTAAATTAATTATATAATTATGAAATAAAATAACTTGATTAACCATTGAATAACCTTCTAAAAAAAGTTTATTAATTGAAATATCAACATTATCAAAATCTTTATCAATAACATATTTCATAAGTTGGTTAAACTTATCAGTTGGAATAATACCAGACATTTCATCTAATAATTCTTCATTTACTTTATCTCCATAAGAATTAAAACATTTTTGTAATAGGTTAATAGCTTTTCTTAAATCACCTCTACAAATACTAACAATTTTTTCCAATAATTTTTCTTCACAATTAAATTTTTCTTTTTCACAAATATATTGTAGTTTTCCAATTATTTCATTAGATTCAATTGGCTTAAACCTAAATAATGAACATCTTGAAATAATTGGATCAATAATTTTATTATGATAGTTACAAATAATACAAAATCGGGTGATTTTTGAATATTGTTCCATTATACGTCTTAAAGCAAATTGAGAATCTGATGTCATTGTGTCTGCTTCATCCAATATAATGATTTTCCAAGGGGGAGCATCTTTAATATCTTTAACAGCTTGTTTAGCATATGTTTTAATTTTTTCTCTTATTACATTAATACCTCTTTCATCGGATGCATTTAATTCAATGATTCTATCAGAATAATTTTCTGAACCAAATAGTTCTTTGGACAATGCTAAAATTGTTGATGTTTTACCACATCCAGAAGGTCCAAAGAAAATCAAATGAGGAATATTTTTTGTAATCATAGCGGACTTTAATGATTTAATAACATTAGTTTGAGCACTAACTTCATCTAATTTTTCTGGCCTATATTTTTCGACCCAAGAATAATTTTTATTTCTCATAAATTTAATATTGATAAATGTTAAAATCTCCTTAAATCATTTATTTATATTTTAGTTTTTAATTTATATAGTTTGTAATTTATTTAATATATTATTAAAAGGTAAAAAAATCTTTTTTACTAAACATTTTAGCATTGGGATAAGTAAAATTGACCCCGTGACAAAAAATTTCAACTGAGTCATGATTTACACGTGGATTTAAACCCCATTCCCTTCTAATTGTATTTTCAGTAATATAAACTGTTTTACCATTAGTTTTGTAATTTAATACATTGGATTTTAATCCATAAATAGTTGCATCTTCTTCGTGCCGATCTTCGCTATTAAATTTACTAAAAAATCTTAAACAATGCACAAGTTCATGTGCAAAGTGAATAAACGGAGGAACTGGTTCTACTCCAATTAAAAATTTGTATTCATGTGCGTCTTTATTTGAAATTTTATTAGTAGGTTGACATTCACATATATTTTTATAATGAGTTAGTACATTGCTAGTTTGATCATCCTCATTACTATCAATATCTTCAATATCTTCTAATAGTTTTCTGTTAATGGTATAATTTGAGGTAAAGTATGGAACATTTGGAATAACAATTAAAACAGTAAATTTATTTACATATCTAATTTTTGGAAAAATAGTATGACTAATTGGATAATCATTATTCGAGATAATAATCTGGTTACCATTTTCGATAAACTCAACCAGTTTAGATCCAAGAATGTTACCAACTGGTTTTTCCGCGAGTTTACTACAGAAAGTTTTAATCATTCGAGTCCATTCATCCTTATCTAAATAAAGATAGGAATTAAACACAGGTTCGTATTTTAATTTAATATGGTCAAATAGGGACATTAAAATAATATTATTCATCTGATAGTTAAATAAAATTCAATTTTTTTAAATTTGTTTATTATTTTTGTCTAACATAATCATCCTCCTTAATTTGCCCAACATCAAAATTTAATTTATGATACAAAAAGGCTTTTTGTAAAAGTTCTGGGTATTTAAAATCATAACAAGATACTGGTATAATTTTGGTTGGGTAATTACGACCGTCATTTTTATTAGAGGATAAAGCATATGAATCAGCGGTTTTAAAATCTACTGATTTTTTACAATCCCATTTTTGTGTTAGAGAATCAAGTTTACATCCATAATAACAGGTTGGAAACATAGATTCATATATTATTTTACCACTTTCCATTTCAGGAGCAGGAGGAAAAAAACTTGGATTATTTACTACTTCGACAGGACATGTTATTGTTAGTGATTTTGTTTCAGGAATAACATTGATATTAGTATTTGTTTCAGGAATAAGATTGATATTTGTTTCAGGAACAACGTTGATATTACTATTTATATTAGAATCCTCATTTGAATTAGACGACATTAATTATTGATTCTTAGAATAAAATAAAAGAAGGTTCAATTTTTATTTATTAATAATTTTAACAGGAAAATTAACAATATCGCTTAAACATCTTGGTTCAAAACTATCAAATGGATTAGCACATTTTCTTGTTATAATACGACTAACAATTGTGTTGGTTTTATTTTCTGATATAAATTTTTTTGCATCCATTTGATTTTCAAATTTAGAACAATTCCATTCGATTATATTTCTATAATCTTTAGGCATTTCTAATCTACAAGCATAATAGTGCTCTTTCAAAAAATTAGAAAACAAACTAGTTGATTGATTTGATTCAGCTATTGTACTACTATTATTATCTGATGGAGGAGAAATTGAGGTCATTAAAACAATAATTAATAAAACCTTAGTAATTATAAATCAATTTTTATATATTTATACTTTTTATACCGTTAATTCTTTGTTTGATGAAGCATTATCTGCAGGTTTAGAATAAGGGTCATAGTTAGCAATAACTTTAGGAAATTGTGTGTACAAACCCCCATTATTATTTTTATTATATTCTACAGATTTAGAAGCAAGATCTTTAATAGTTGCTACTGGTGCATTTGAAATATGACTGATACCGTGTTTATCTTCTTTAATTTCAGAATGCCAAACTGAACTAAAACCTTCTAAAATACTAACTAAATTCCAAGCAGCAGGAGCCCAATCAGCTTGATGATATGAACTATTAGTCAAACAGATTTTTTTATTAATTTCAAAACGACCGTTTGGAGTAAGAACATAATAGTCTGGAGCTTTTCTAGGATACTCTGGATTGTGAACAATTTTACCAATATATTGACCACCTTGATATGGAGTATCTGGACGCCCATACATGAGAAAGTAGATTTCTAAAATATTTTCCTTATTAGGTAAAATATCAAAGAATTGAGGTTTTGATGATTCAAAAAGCTTAAAATCGCCATTAATTCTTTTAATTGTAATTTTATTTACATCCATTATATTCAATACCTTTAATGGTTAAATTAAATGATTATCAATTTTTTTATTATTATGTTTAGAAACTGGTATAATTTATTAGTTAATTAAAAACTTATATAAATAAAAAGGTTAAAATAAAATAAAATCTAATATTTTATAATTAAATGACAGAATTGTGGTATCATAACCCAAAAATATTATTGGAAAATATTGACCAGTTTTTTCCAAATAAAAATTTAAATAGAACTGAAAAAATTAATTCCTTGGCTAGATTTTCAATTTACTATTCGGTAATTTTAATTATGCTAGGTCAAGATACAAAATGGTTATCAGTTAGTGTTATTATATTATTAATAAGTTGCTTCCTTGGATCAACTGAAAAGTTCGTTGCAGTTGGTAATAAATCAGATCCAAAAAATTGTCAAAAACCAACTAAAGCAAATCCTTTTATGAATTATACATTGGGTGATTTAATTGAAAACACAAATAGACCTCCTGCTTGTAAATACGAAGATTCAAAAGAAGAAATGCGAAAAGAATTTAGATCAAGTTTATATTCAGACTCATCCGATATTTGGGGTAAATTTATTACAGACAGAAATTATTATACAATGCCAAACACTGATATAGTAAATGATCAAACAGGATTTGCTCTTTGGTGTTTTGGAAATAGTGGTGAATGTAAATCAACTGGTAAGAATTGTTTGAAACAAAGAGATCCTACTTATCATAGAGGAAGACTAGCTACCAATTTAGACTAAGAACCAACTAACAAATTTAGACTAATAAATCAAGTTTATTGAAATAATATAAAGTTAAAAAATAAAATCTTAATTAGTATAATGAGTTATTATTCTAATATTGATTTTGGAGAATCTTTTGATAATTCAAAAAATGATGAACAAAATTATAATGTTAAAAATAAATTTTTTACAAGATCTGATCCTAGTAAAGACGTACCAGGACACTATAAGAATATATTAACGAAATCTGATGTTATTGATAATGAATCAGATTTATTAACACCAGCATTAAATTCCAAAGACAAAACTCAAATGAAATTAAAAAAATATTTTCATCCATCTGATTATGAATTAAATTATACTGATAACTTGAGAAAAGATCAAACACAAAAAACAGGATTTTATTATAATAATAGAGATGTTGGACCTGGTAGAGGTTTTGGTAATTTAAATATTTCAAATGATATGAGATATGGAGATGCATCAAGAACAAGTACAAAAGAGTTCAAAGAACAAAAAGAAGCTCAACAATTTTTTGATTATCAATTTCAATATTTAGATAGAAATTTTCAAGATCCAAATCATATAGTTATGCCAATACCAAGGGGAGGCGAATCAACAAGAAAACAAAATCAATTATCGGTAAATACGATGAGAAGTAATAATGTAATTAGTAATGACGATGAACGAATAAAAACAATTAAATTTAATTATTAATCTAAAAATGAGTTTCAATAACAAAATTATTTTTAGATTAAATATAATATGGATCCAATAAATGAAATGATTGATGCAAATAGAATGAATAATAATGATAATAATGAAAGAAAAGTAAAAAAATGTTTAAAATCATATCTAACAGCAAAAAAATATTATGATACTGATATTGAAAAATCCTATGAATATTTTAAACAGTGTATAAAAATATTAAATGATTTGAAAGAAAAGAATATATCAATAGGTAAAGAGTATTTAGAAATTATAGATGAAACTGAAACAGAATGTAGCAAATATATTACATTAGCAATTGAAAAAGCAATAGATAGACCATCAAAAAAGAAAATTAAAGTAGATGATAATCAAGATAATAAATTATTTGAAATAATAGAAACCGGTAATATTAATGAGTTAAAAGAGTTGGAATACGGTGATGCTGACTTTAATGTTTGGGATGAAAATGGATCAACACCTTTACATATGGCTATTAAATTTGGAGATACTACATTTTTAAAACAAGCATTTAAATTAGGAGCAGGAATTGATAAAACAAATAAACATGGACATACATTATTAGAATATGCATGTTTAGAAAAAGATCCTAACATCATTAGTTTTTTAATTTATTGTGGTGCAGACATGAAAAAACATTTGGAGTTTAGAGAAGGTAAAAAATATTTTAATTCGGGTAATCAAATTGATATTTTATTATTGGAAAAACAAATTATGGAAACAAATAAAAAAATTGGAAAAATCAAACATTTAAATTTTTTATTTGATTATATTAATAAAGATGATTTTATTGAATTAGAATATTGTGATCCAATTAATAGTACAATTCCAAAACAAAAAATTACATGGAGTGATTTTGTAAAAAAATTAGATGTTGTAGTTGATGATTTAAATGAAGATGCAAGAAGCACACTAATTAAAATATTAAATGAAGAATTATCAAATGATTTGGCATTTAAATTAGGATGTCCTTTGAATAAAATTGAAATAGTATTATATAATCTAGTTCCTTTTATAAATTATGAAAATAATTTAAGATTAAATTGGTTAATAAGCTTAGAAATAAAATTTATAATATTAAAAATTTTAAAAAATAAAGTTAAAATAAATACAACCCAGTTAAAAAAAGAATTAACTGAATATTTATATTTAGCCTATATAAAGCCAGAATTGATTCCAGAGGGTTTAATTCAAATAATTGTTTTACAATGGGTTTGTAAAATAAAAGTTTAGTTATTTTTGAATGAAAATATTTTTTCTAATCAAATATATATAGATATGAGTTCTAACCGCTTAATTTATGATAAATGCGCTTACGCTACAGAAATCAAAGAAAGCACAGGTCCATTAGAATACAATTTATTTAGAGGAAAATACGAAAACTGCAAACAATGCCCTGCAGGTGAATTCCCTAATATTCTTGAATTTGGCTCTCGTGCTGATGTTGAAAATGAATTATATGGCTTAACAAGACCTGGAACCAAATGCCCTTCACTTAAATTCGATCCTAAGAAAGAATTCAAATACCCTGAACTTTCCCCTGCTAGAATGTGTGAAAACATTTACTACATCACTCCTAATAACTTAGAAAAACCAACTTCTAATATGTTAAATGAAAAGAACTTAGGCATTAACTTTTGCCCTGTTGCTAAAAAATAAAGCTTTTTGGTAACGCCTAACTAGCATCTAACAAATTTTCAAATATTTTACTTCTCATTAAAAATTAAGCTAAGAGTTTAATTATTTAACTTTTTTTAATTTTATTATTTAAATTTTTTTAATTAATAAAAATCAATAAAAATCAATAAAAAAATTATAAAAAAAATCTATTCTTATAATATAGACTATGTCATTTAATAGAATTAAATATGATAACAGCGCATATGATCTTCAAATGGGAAGAAGTACTGCTCCCGGTGATTACAGATTATTTGCACCTTTTGCTGAAAATTGCGGTCAATGCTTATCTTATGACGGTCCAATTGGTAGCAAAGCTGATGTTTCATTAGTTAAAAAACCCATGGATTTGTGCTTTAAAGAAATGGCTCAAACAGAATCTGAATTATCATGGAGAAGTCAATTATTAACCAAATGCAATGATAATAAAACTCCTTTAGGCAAACACAAAATTCACCATAAACCAGTTTGCTCAAAAAAATTAGCTCCTGAAGACACTAGATTTACTCATCCTCTTGATAACTATCGTTCCATGAGTACTACCAGTTACCAAGTTCAACCTTATTTACCTATCAATCCTCAATGCCATGTTCAAGAATCAGGTGATCGTATTGGATTAAACTCAAGATTATATTCTAAAGATATGTATAAATTACCAGCACAAGAATTTTGGGATAAAGGTGAAGCTTTACCAAAAGAAATTCCAACAACTAAACAAATGTGTGATATCTAATATAAATTAAAAACTAACATAAAATAATTATTAACTATTTTTTATTTTATGTTATAAACAAGTAAATTTAAAAAAATAAAATGTATCTAATATTAATATGTCAAGTATTTTATTAGGCTCATTAGCATATTCTGGGATCGATAATTCAATACCTAAATCAAAATCAAAATCTAAAAATAAATTAGATTCAGTTTATGATTCAAATATTGAAAATAAAATGAACATTATTGAAAGACAACAATCACGTCAAAATTTTAATAAACCAGAATTTTTAAATCAATTTGATGATCTAAGATTAGATAATATTTCAGAACCTGTTGGAGTTAATGATTCTTATAAGACAATTAGTGGGGTTAATACTTCATTACAAAGAAATCTAGATTTTGCAAATGGATATTCATTATTTCAAGAAACTGATATGCATTATGATGTTGTCAGCAAAGATCAATTTACACACAATAATATGGTTCCAAATACTTCTAGAAGAGATTTTTCTGTTAATGCAGATAGATCACAAAGAAAATTAGAAGCATTTAGTGGTGTTGATCCATTATATGTGGCAAAAAAAGAAAAAGTACCATTATTTCAACCTATGCCCGATTTAACTTGGGTAAATGGTATGCCTGTGGTAACTTCCGAATTGCAAAAAAGATATTTACCATCTAATAAAAATAATTTTGGTAACCTTCCTTTTGAACATAACGTTAGAGTAAAACCTGGTTTAGAAATGGAAAATCAAGAAGGTAACTATTCAGTTTATCGTGTTAACCCACGTAATATTGATGCTCTTAGAAGTGAAATAAATCAAAAAGTATCATATGAAAGCAAACCATTAGAAACAATTAAAAAAGGTGAATTTAGAGGTCCAGATCCAAATCTTACCAAATATAAATTACCAGATTTTAGACAAACTGATTTTGGAGATTTATTGCCAAGTAAAGCTGCAATTGAAGCACCAAAACAAACCGGTGAATATACTGATATGAAAACACAAAGAAATGAAGCAGAAAGTTACATGCCAGGTCATGCAGTTAATACAACAATTGGTGATGGTCCAGACAAAGGAAAAACCAGATTTGAACCTGCTAAAAGAGAATCATATGCCAATGATTTTGCTCATGGTGTAGGTGAAGTAAATAACAAACCAGTTATGACAAACGCTAAATCATTTAAAAATTATGACAATCAAAGAGCTTCTACTAATATTGAATATGAGGGTCCAGTATCAAATGCTGCTGGAGGAAATGGTGGATTGTATGCGGTTGATTACAAAGATGTTCCTTTAACAACCTTAAGAGAATTAATGATTCATGGAAATACTAATATTGGTATTTCAAATAATGGAGAAAAAGGTACTTATGTATTTTCTAATGATATGGTCTTACCAGTTACTCATAGAGAAACTCAATCTGAAAATAATCCAATTTTAGGTCCTAATGCAGAAATTAAAATGAGTATTGTACGTGATGAAAAAGATGTTGCTAAAATGACAACAAGACAAACTACTAATCATAATATTATTTTAAATGCTAGAGGTGAATCTAATCAAGCACCAATTTATAATAATGATCCTGCTAAAATGACCTTAAGACCAGGTACAAATCATAATTTAGCAATCAATGCAAGAGGAGAAGAAAAACAAGCACGTGTTTATAATAATGATACAGCAAAAATGACATTGAGACCAGGTACAAACCATAACTTGGTAATCAATGCAAGAGGAGAAGAAAAACAAGCACCTGTATACAACGAAGACAAGGCTAAATCTACTTTAAGACAAGGAACAAATCATAATCTTGTTATTAATGCTAGAGGAGAAGAAAAACAAGCACCTGTATACAACGAAGACAAGGCTAAATCTACTTTAAGACAAGGAACAAGCCACAACTTGGTAATTAATGCAAGAAGTGAAGAAAAACAAGCTCCAGTTTATAACGAAGATAAAGCTAAGACAACATTAAGACAAGGAACAAGCCATAACTTGGTAATTAATGCAAGAAGTGAAGAAAAACAAGCTCCAGTTTATAATGATGATCAAGCTAAAAACACAGTTAAACAAACTACTCTATTCATGACACCTGCTAAAAATCTTAGGGGTGAAATTGAACAAGTGTACACGGGATTACAAGATGATGCTAAACCAACAATTAAACAAACTACTATTATCTCAAATAGACCAACAGGTAATCCATCAAAAGCATTGGGTAATTATGCTAGAGATAAAGACGAAGTTGCTAAACCAACTATTCGTCAACAAACTGAAGAAACCCAATACATTGGTCATGTTGGATCTAAAGGCATTGAATCAACCTATGTAAGGGATAAGGAGGAAGTTGCTAAACCAACTATTCGTCAACAAACTGAAGAAACCAAATATATTGGTCATGTTGGATCTAATGGTATTGAATCAACATATGTGAGAGATAAGGATGAAGTTGCTAAACCAACTATTCGTCAACAAACTGAAGAAACCAGACATATAGGTCATGCTAATGCTAAGAACCACGAAGCTACTTATGTAAGGGATAAGGATGAAGTTGCTAAAACAACTATTCGTCAACAAACCGAACAAACCAAATACATTGGTCACGCTAATGCTAAAAATCACGAAGCTACTTATGTTAGAGATAAAGATGAAGTTGCTAAACCAACAATTAAACAAACAACCATTTATGCTACTCCAGCTGGTAGATTAAATAACTCTAATATGGGTAATTATGCTAGAGATGTTAATGATGAAGCTAAAGTTACCATCAAACAAACTACAATGCTCCAAGATTACACTGGTGGATTACATGGTGAAATTGATGCACAAATATCTCACGAGGCTGCTAATAATATGACCATTGATGATAGACGTGAAATATCAACATATAACCGTGCACCAAACGGTAAAGGTGATCAACATGGACCATACATTGATGAAGAAAATGTTAGATTTAATGATAAGAAAACATTATATTCTTATGTATCCAATCCTCATAAACCATTAGATCATAGTGTTATGCCTACAACAACAAGAGAAACCATCGAAACAGTTTATTCAATGAGTAAACCTGTAATTGAAACATCTACTTATTATGTTAATCCATATTTTATAAATACTTTAAAGAATAATCCTCTAGTTAATGATATATATCACCAAAAAAATGTATAAAGCTTTCGGAAATTACGAGAAAATATACGATGAATTAAGAGGAGTTAATTCAATTTTAAATCCAATTAATACAGTCAATCAATATCCAAATTACAATGATGTTATTGGATCATTAGAATATGCTGCTGCAATTCATAAAGAAGTTAGACGATTTTTACAACCATATTTAAGACCTGGAATAAAATTTACAGACATTGCTAAATTAATTGAATTAAAAACAGAAGAATTATCAAATCAATCTAAATCAATTAATAAGGGTATCGGTTTTCCTGTTGGTTTATCTGTTAATGAGTGTGCTGCTCATTTTCACCCAAAGCCAAATGATTCTATTAAATTAACCAAAGATGATATTTTAAAAATAGATTTTGGAACTGAGGCAAATGGGTGGATTATTGATTCAGCTTTTACAATATGTTTTGATTCTAAATTTGATAATTTAATGACTGCGGTAAAGGAAGCAACTGAAACAGGTATTAAAAATATTGGTATTGATGTAGATATTGGAGATTGGGGTAAAAGCATTCAAGAAGTTATGGAATCATATGAAGTTAATATTGAAGGTAATACATATCCAATTAAAGCGATAAGTAATTTGGGTGGACATAATATAGTTCAGGGAATTATTCACGGGGGTATGTTTTTACCAGCAGTTGATATGAAGGATAGATTACCTAAAAATTATAGATTTACAGAAGGAGTTTATGCGGTTGAAACTTTTGGATCAACAGGAGAAAAGATTGTAAATGAAATAGGAGATGCAACCTTATATAGAATTAACCCATCAAAATTAAATCAAACCCAAGGATTAAAATTAGATTCAACCAAAAAATTATTATATGACATAAATAAAAATTATAAAACTTTGCCATTCACAGATAGATATTTGGAAAATCTTAAAATACCCAATTATAAAACAAACCTTAAAATATTATCAAATAATGGCTATATTCATGGCTATCCTCCATTATGTGTGTCCAAAAACAACTGGACCGCACAATACGAACATACTGTGTATATTGGTGACAATAAAAAAATAGTGTTTTCAAAAGGTGAAGACTATTAATAAGATTAATTAGTTTAATCATTTAATTAACAATAATTATTATTAATTAAATAAAATAATTTTATACTTTATATTTATACTTTGATTAGACCCACGTTGATTTCTTTAAGAATATCTTTATAGATGTCAAGGATAAGTTCTTCTTCCTCTTTTTCATCTTTCTTAATAATTTCATCTTTGTGAGTTAATAAAATATCGTTCATGTAATTATATGCGGAAATAACATGACTCTTAGATCTAGCACCTGTAATAATAATGTTACCTTTTTGGAAAACAAAAACACTAACTTCCTTTTGTTCAATGTTTTCTACCAATGGTACATATTTAATAATTACACATGCTCTAATACAAGGTTCATAAGAAGATTTAATTTTCTTCTTTAATAATAAATTGTATAATTTATCACGATCAATTTGCATAGCAACTTGATAATTAGAATTAATCATATCAATTTTAAAATCTTTAACAGTAATTTTATCTGGTTCTTCAATAAATGTTTTTTCAACAATTTTGCCATCTTCAATTTTAGCTTTAACCTCTTTTAATTTGCAAATTAATTTGTTGAGTGCAATGTTAATATTTTTAAGTGACTTGCAACCAGACATTTGTACAGATCCATTTTTGAATAACTTCATATTAATTTTAGGAACTTCATTTAAATCTTTTGCTTGGCCTTGACCAACACGAACAACCACAGTAATTTGATTGTAAAAATGATTTTTAGAAGTATCTTTTTGTTTTGTTTTAGTTTCGACTTTTTTCATTCTCTTAGGTTTATTTTTAATCGCAACTAATGTCCTCATGCGTTCCTTATTCATTTTTACTGTAAGGATATCGTCTGAGTTTAATAATAAATACTTTTCGATATTAGGTATATTTAACCTGGTGTTAAGTTTACATGACGCACACATGGTGGAAATACTGATACCATTTGGTAAATCTTTAATTTCCTTTTTATCCACGTTTAAGTAGTCTGTGAACTCGAAAGTATCCCATCTTGATTTAATAGACATAGTTATATAGTTAAAGAAATAAATCTTTAAATATTAATTTTCATTTTTTATCTGTATATTTTTATATATAATTTAAAGGAAATATCCCTGTTTTAATAATATGGAAAAAACACCAATTTCACATGATTTTCTGGACTGGGGTTATTCACCGGTTAATAATGATGATTCAGACGAGCCAAATAAATTAGATAAAATTATAGCAACAGGTGATACAAATTTAAAACAAAGAATTGTAAACCCAAAAAAGAAAAAGATAGTTAGCTATGGATCTAGATATATTAAGACAGAAACAGAAGATGATAAAGCAATAAATAAAATATTAAGAAGAAAAAAATAATTTCACGTTCAATGATTTTTCAATAAATAAAAAATAATTTCACGTTCAATGATTTTTCAATAAATAAAAAATAATTTCACGTTCTATTATATAGCCAATGAAAAATCTTGATTATATAATTGAGGCTAATAAAAATAAAATTAATAAATCATTAAATACAAATAAATTAGAATTTTATTATCATTATTTGAGAGATTTATTTTTTGATAATTTTTTGTTAATTTTTGTTTTTTATTTATTAATAATGCCCCATATGTTTAAATATGTTGGACCAAATTTAGAACCTTGTTCAAATACTTCTTATAGTGGTAATAAATGTAATAAACAATTTAATCGTTGGATGATTCTTGCTATAATTGGTCTAATTATAATTCATTATATTGTTAAAATATATTATCGAAGAAATTTTAAATTTGGAAATTTATTGAGAACTAATGAATGTTTAAATACATCCAATCACATTATTTTTAATAAAACTATTAAACCAATAGAACATAAAAAAGATTTGTTATTAAAGCCATTTAATGAATTTTTTATAAATACATCACATAACACTTATATTCCTTGTACACAAAATTTTGATGTAGCATCAAGTGAATCCATAAAAAGAGCTTTAGCAATGGGAGCTCGTGTTATTGAATTAGATTGTTTTGCTCGAAATAATTTGGGTAAAGAGTCTAAAGATTTAGAACCAATAGTTGCACACGGTATACCCAGATCATCAGGAGATATATTTACAACATCTCAAGTTAGCTTTGAAGAATGTATTGATGTAATTGCAACATATGGATTTTTAACATCTGATCCTTTAATTATTTGTTTGGAATTAAATACTAACAAATTAGTTAAAACACAAGCAAGAATGAAAGAAATTATTAAAAACAAATTGGGTGATAAATTGCTAGATTCTAAATTTAAGTTATCCCATGGCAAAAACAAACAAAATTTTATAAATGAACCAATTATAAATTTATTAAATAAAGTAATTTTTATTGGAGAAAAAGATATAACTGGGGAATTAACTGACATAATTGATGGGGTTTTTAATCAAGACAATTTGTTAAATAATAGCAATACAAACACATTAAACAAACCCAATGAAAAAGGTGTAGTTCAGCGAGTATATCCTACTGGTAACTTGTCCGGGCATTTATCTTTTAATTATGACCCTAGTGTCCATTGGAAAAATAAACATCAAATGGTTGCACTTAATTTTCAATTAGTTGATGATAATTTAATGAAAAATGTTGCAATGTTTAAAAATTATAGTTTGGTACATTTTTCAGAAATAAATTAAAAAGGTCATAATGTTATTATTTTAGTTATCTTTTGACAACTCGATGAAATGTTTTCTACAAACAGGGATATATGATTCTGAACCACCTACTAAAACTTTATCATTAGATTTTACTAATCTAAAACTAAAAGGAGCTTCAGTACCATCTTTACAAATATTACATAATGAATTTAATTTAATACATTTATCAGCCATGGGAATTAATTCTAAAATTTGTCCAATTGGTCTTCTTTGAAAATCTCCATCTAAACCACCAACGATAATATTTACCGAGTAATTATTTACCCACCTCGAAATAACAGAAACTAGATCTGGAAAAAACTGTCCTTCATCTATAATAACTGTATCATATTTATTAATTTCTTCATCATTAATTTCATCTAATTTGTTCATAACTTTACATTCAACCGATTCGTAATTATGTGATGTAATTTTATCTTGTGCATACCTAAGATCAATAATAGGTTTTAATACTAAAACTTTTTTATCAATTTTTTGTAATAGCCGGATTTGTCTAATTAATTCAGTTGATTTGCCTGAAAACATTGGACCTATAAATAATTCTAGTTTGCCACACATTAAATTTATATAACAACCATATTAATTTATTGTTTTAAATATCAATTTTTATATAATTTCAAAATATGGAAAATATTGGTTTAACAATATGATTTTTTGTATTAAATATATATATGAGTACGGAATCAAAATCATGTCCTGTTATTTTATCTTTTGATGTTGGTGTTATTCACCTTTCTTATTGTTTATTGACTAAAAAAGAATTTGTTAAACCAGATGGTACTAAAAAATTAGACTGGCACATTATTGATTGGAATAATATTGATTTAACCAATCGCGATGAACAAAAATGTCATTGTGGTGCTAAAGCAAAACTATCTAATACAGTTAATGGCGAAACTAAATATTATTGTAAAACACATGGAAAAAAAGTAGATACAAATATTGTACCTTTTGAAGAGTGTTTTAAGGAAGTGGCTTGTGCTGGATCTAAGACCAAAGGTAAAAAACAATCAGAAACTGAAACTAAATTATGCGGTCACCAAATTAATTCAAAATCTGAATCTAAACAATGTGGTAAAAATGCTTCTTTTTATAGAATTGATAAAGAAGAGAATACATGTTATTATTGTAAAACACATGCTACCCAAATACATACAAGTGAAACTAAATCGTCCCAACTTAAAAACTTTAAAATCAAAAGCTCAACTACTTTAAATTTTGATGATGTTAAATATGGTTTAATGATGGAATTAGAAAAAAGATCCAATTTATTAGGTGCCGATTATGTAGTTATTGAAAACCAACCATCATTTAAAAATCCAAGAATGAAATCAATAGCATCAACATTATATGATTATTATTTAATTAGAGGTATTATTGATAAATCTATCACAAAATCAAATATATCCCAAGTTAAATTTATGTCTCCATCAAATAAACTTAAAATAGCGGATGAGGGTGATACTAAACAATTAATTAAAGCTAAGAGTACTGATGATACTAAAGCATACAAATTGACTAAAAGTTTAGGTATTAAATATTGTTTGGATTTAACAACTCATTTACCCGATTGGCAAAAACATTTTAATTCTTTTAAGAAGAAAGATGATTTAGCTGATAGTTTTCTACAAGGTGCTTATTTTTATACCAATAATGTTGATGATGGATTTGAAACCGCATCTAAACCAAAAACAAAAACTAGTAAAAAATCAACAACAGCTCCTGTAGAAAATACTACAACTTCACCAGAAAAAATAAATATATCTATTGATTCTTCAATTGATTTAACTAAAGAAACTACAAAAAATGTTAAAGTTACTAAAGTATCTAAGAAAAAACAGCCAAAAGAAATTGAGGTTTAATTTGTTTTTAACAGATAAATTATTAACTTTGTGTTTAATTTTTAGACCAACAAATTTTTAACCCTAGCTCTCTCTCTTTGAGGTATTTTATATGTGTACATTTTGTTTACATTTTTGTGTACATTTATGTTTACAAAAAATATATTTAGTTAAAGAATAAAATCTATATAAAGTGTATATGGAAGAATTATCTTTAAAGGATTATCATTGTGAAACTTGTAATTCATATTATACTTCTAGACAAAGTCTATGTAATCATAGACGTATAAAACACCGTAATCAAAATGTTACCAAAAATGTTACCGATAAAAGTGTTAAAATATTAGATGTTACCAAAAACGTTACCATAAGTGATCGTTCACCCAATACAAATAAACAAGAGTGTAAATTTTGTAATAAAATTCTGGCTAACAGACATTCAAAATGGAGACATGAACAAAATTGTAAACATATAGGTGATAAAATTATAAATAAAAATAATAATAGTAAAGAAAATGAATTAATAGAACTAAAAAAAGAAAATGCAGAAATAAAAAGCATGTTAATGGAATTACTTAAAAAATCAAAAATACACCTGGTTCAAAAGAACCACGAGGGATTAAACAAAGTTTAATCACGCTCCCTAAAACACTTGAAAAAATAAATAAAAATCTAATTAAAAATCAAAATAATCCAACTATTACTGGAGATTCAAATAATATAAATATTAATTCTGGAACAGTTAATAACAATAATATTAATATAATAAAATTTGGAAATGAAAATATTAATCAAATACTTGATCAAAAAGAAAAATTAAAAATACTTGAAGCTCGGTTTTTGTCTTTGGAAGAATCAATTAAAAGAATTCATTTTAATGAAAAACGTCCCGAATATCAAAATATTTTAATAACAAATTTAAGAGATGACTTAGCATATGTTTTTGATGGTGGCAAATTCGTTACTACAAAAAAGACAAAAGCAATAAATGAACTAATTGATAATCACATGGATAACATTGAAATTTCATTAGAAGAATATAAAGAAAAGCTTAGTCCAAAAGTTGTTGAGATATTAGAAGAACTAATTGAAAAAATTAATGATAATTATACAGAAATGGTTGTGGAGAACAATAAAAATAAAAAATTTCAAAATTATAAATTATTTAAAATTGATCAAGTAAAAGAACTAATATATGATGAATCAAAAAATATAAAAGACAATAAAAAAATAGTTTTAGCATCCCCTAAAAAGAAAAAACAAGAAGAAATTGAGGTTTAATTTAAATAATAAAAAATCAAAAAAATTGAATATTTAAAGATTAAATCGTAATTATATGGCTATTTAATGGAATCTAATAGCGATATAACCAATATAATTACCAATACCGACCCAAAAATCCAGTACTATTCAGTGGTTGATCCTGTTGAAGGAGAAAATGTTCAAGTCGTTTTTACTAAAGAAGAAAATGGATATTTTAAAGGTCATCTAGTTGATTATAATTATGAAGCAATGATTAATTATGATGCAATCACCAAGAAAAAGCGTGTTCAAAATTTTAGAAGTTTTATTGAACTTAATAAAAATATGATTGCGCGAGTTGAAGAAGTTGATTCTGATAAATCAAACGTACAACTCTCACTCGCGTATTTTTTCAATGGAAATAGTTCTAAGAGTACACCAGATGAAGTTCAGAAAACATTAATGGTGCCTTTTGTTGAGAATAAAATGATGGAAAGTTTTGTTAAAACTCTATCAATTGTCAACAATTATAGTTATAACACAATTTGGACTGAATTCGTTCATGAAGTAGATCGCGCCAGACGCAGATATATTGATGGCGAAGATGAAAATGAAGATGATGATGAAGAAGATCATGATGAAAACATCAGTATTTGGAAGTATTTTTCAAAAAATATTGACAAGGTTGATGAATGGATTGGAAATACAAGCATTGATGCATCTGTTGGAACTAAGATTAAAGAACTCCACAGTAAGAAAACAGAAGAACAAGAATTTAAACTTGTTTCTAAATTTATTGTTATTAGTAGGGGCAGTATTCAACTAACCAAGAACATGTTTTCATCTGTTTTTAAGGATTTGACATACAAGTTTTCTTGTCGATATGAATCAGCACCTTACTATTTATTCGAAACTAGTTCAACTGACACAACAAAAGCTGATCATGAAACTTTGGTTGAAATGTTAAAGTCGAAAGCAAAAGAACTTGGATCAGACATTCATGTGGAGCCAACATATGTTGCCAAAAAATCAGAATAAATGGTTTGTAAATCACCATTAATTTAATTTATTTTATAATTTTCAATTTAATAACAAATTTAATAAATTGAAAACAAATAATTTATTTACATTTTTGAAGATTTTTTCTTTTTAATCAATCCCATTGTTGTTTCCAAATTTAATTGGGAAGATTGTATTGGTTTTGATCTTTTAATAACATAATCTGAATCTATTTCTGAATAAATTTTATTAACTTTATCAATTGGTACTTCTTTTAATTTATTTTGTTTATAAGATTCTTCAATTTGCATTTGTCTAGAAATCATTGGAGGGTGAAGAACAATATATTCTTTGGTATTAACTAATGAATTTTCTCTAAATTCTTCAATAGATAATTTACCACCATATTCATCTAATGTCATCCAATGAGGTGCGGGAGTTATTTCCTTTTGAACTGAATAAGTCATATAATATAACAAGTTCATTAAAGATTCTCTTTTCCAACTTAATGAATCATTTAATTCCAAATTATAACTTTTCATACAATTAAAACTACAAAAATGACCATAACAATAAAATGTTTCATTGAAATAATCTTCAGGTAATTGAACAGGATGTGTACTAAAACAATTTCTACACCACCAACATTTGGTATTTTTATTAAAATTTAGTGCATGAGTTATTATTTTATTTACATTATTATTTAGTAAAAATTTGCTTGCGGTCATTGTAATATTAGAATTAATGTTTGTATTTATATTCATTGTTGAAGATTTAAGAGTTTCAGTTGAATCAGATTCGTCGGATGATTTTATTTTATTTAAATTTAATTTGGGATTTTTAATATCTTTTTCAGATTTAATAAATAGCGAGTTATCTTGATTATCATTATTATTTATTTCATCCATAGTTATGGGCAAATGAAGAATAATTTTTTCTTCCTCTGTATTAACTGATTCTTCGCTTATGTTAATATCTGCTTTAGCTATTGAGCTATTAAAATTTTTAGGTTTACGACCTCTTTTTTTCTTTGTGATAATTTCTGACATTAATGTAATAATTAATTAATCTTTAAATTTAAAATAAAAAATATATAAAGATTTGGGTAGATAAATAAATCTATTCTATTATATATATATAATGAGCATTTCAAAATCCGAATTCAAAATAATATTTAATAAAATGATGAAAACATCCTTTGATGATAACAAAAAAATAATTAATAAAATATCAAATACAGGTAAATCTGGTGATGAACAAATTGATTCTATAATTAATAATTATTCTTCCGAATACATTAATAAAATTATGAATAAGATTACAAATAGAGGTTTAGTAGGTGGTAATACTTCTGAAGCAAATTCAACTAATCAAAACAAGCCTGCATCAACTGGGTTACCTTTAATATCTGTTAGTGAAAGTTCTGTTGTTCCTCCTAAAACTGTTGAGATTATTAATAAAGTAACTGGATCAATTGATAAACCAGTTTCTACTCAAGTATCTAATTCTACTACATCATCTGAAGTTTTTATTCCATCATCTGGTTTTTCTGACAAAAAAGATTTAGGTGCTAGCCCTACATCTTCTAATGTTGTTTCTACTGTAGTACCAAGTTCTACTTCTGATATTTTTATGCCATTTAAATCATCTGAAACTAGTAATGCTAATACAAGTGCAACATCTACTGCTGTTCCAAATTCTGTAGTACCAAGCACTACTTCAGATATTTTTATTCCAGCTAAACCAGCTTCTAATAAAAATGAAAATATGAGCGCAACATCTTCAGCAGTTCCTAACTCAATTGTACCAAGTACTACTTCTGATGTTTTCATGCCAGCTAAAAATACTAGTGAAACATCAAGTGTTATGCCAGGATCCGTTACTAAATCTATGTTAAACAGCCCTACATCCAGTGAAAACAGAACTACAACTGATCTTCCAACTGTTTCCAAATCCGATATATCAGATGTTTTTGGTAACCAATCTAGTTCAAAACAAGAAAATTCTAGCACCAAGATGACACCTAAAAAAGCAGTTGAATTAGTACTTGAGAAAAACAAAATTTTAAAAGAAAAAGAAGCTTTATTAGAAAATAAAGAAAAAGAACTTAAAAACAGAGAAGAATTAGTTATTCAAGTAGAAAAAGATGCTAAAGCTAAAATTGATAAAATTAATGGGGAAATTAGCGAATTAAATAAAATTAAATCTGAACTTGAAACAACCATTGGTAAACTTAAGGATGAAAAGAAATCTTTAGATAACAGTTTGTCTGAAATTGAATTAAGTTTAGACTCTGTTAACAAATTACAAAATACTGAAAGTGAAAATAACACCAATTCAATTCTTAAAAAAATCTTTGGTTAAGTTAATTTATTAATGTTGATTTAAAACAAATAAAATAATTTATTACTATTTATTATTTTATTTAAAAAATGGAAATATTAGATTTTTTTGGTTTTCTTCCACCTTTCTTTTTATTTGGGTTTGATTCACTAACAGTTGTTTCTTCTACAATTCTATCATTGTTAGATGATGTTTCATCTTGAGTTTCGGTATTAGATGGTTTAATTGTTGATTTAATATTATGAATTCTGTCTAAAATACTTTTAACTTGATCAGGGGCTCTAATATCAGGAACGTTTGGTCTCAATTGATTTGCTGGTATTTGTTTAGGTAATACACTAGGTTTTGAATTTGCTGGTTGTGGTTCGTTCATTGAAGTATTTCCAAAACCCATACCAGATCCTGCTCCATAACTTACTGGTTCACTTTTTTGATTAATTATGTTTTGTTGAGTTGATATCATTTCATTTTGTCTTTGTAATTGAGCCTGAAGTTGTTCAATATATGATTGTTGACTTGCGTTTTGTTGTTGGTGCATTTTTTGTTTGGCATCAGCTTCTCTTTTTCTAAGTTCCTCTTTTTGTTTTTCTATATTAAGTTCTTGAGGAGTCATAAATTGAGAACTTTCTCCTTTACCAGGATTGATTATTTTACTTAATAATGCGGGATTTGATGCCAACATAGAATCTAAACCAGGTAATTTATTTGATTGTGATTTTGAAAAGTGGAAAGCTGAACCAGATGCAATAATAAGATATAACAATTTAATTTCAGGAGCCATTTTTCTTCCTGTGCCTTTATATTTTTCATAAATTTCTTCAAATACATCATCCCATGAATCTGCTTCTACTGACATATGTTCACCCCAACCAGATAATTGGAAATCAAATGGATCATATTTGTCATTTAAAAATTCAATAACAGAAACAGCTTGTAATAAACCACCCTTAAATAATTTAACACCATTTCTTTTGTCTGCAAAACTTCTTAATAATTCATACTCATATTCCATTTCTTCAAGTGATGAATTAAAATCATATTCTTTTGATAATTGATAACCTTTTGCTTTAATTTCACATAATTTTCTTAACAACTCAATCTTTTTCATTCTAATTTCTTGTTGAGTTAATGGTCTGGGTGGTTGTTCCACAGGTTTAATATCAGCAGTTCCTGATTTATTATTAGAACTAGGCGAGTTAGAGTTAGCATTTGCATTAGTATTAGAATTATTGGGTAAAGAAGGAACAGGATTAGTTGGAGGTTTGAATACAGGAGCTTGAGGATTCTTTGGAGATACATTAATTTGTTCATATCTAGGTTTAGATTCTGAGCTTCTTCTTGAAGAGCTAGATGAACTAGATCTTTTACTTGTTTCGGTTGATGAAGATGATTCTTCGGATTTAGATTCTGATTTTCTACTAGATTCTGAATCAGTGGATTTTAACAAATTATCAAGTTCTGATGTTTCTGTTTCAGATTTGGGTTTATTTTGAATTTTACTTGGATTTGCAATCATTCCAAAATAATAGTCGGTGTCTGATGTTTGTGGTTGTTTTTTATCATTGCTTTTATCTTCAAGTAAATTATCTCCATTAGAATTTTGATATTTAACTTTGATATCTGATGTTGAAGTTTCTGAATCTGACATTATATAAATATAAAGATTCTTTCCTTTAACTTAACGCAATCATTTTATTTAAATTATATAGTTAAAATAAAATAATTTATTTTTTATTGATCTGGAACACAAATATTATATCTGGAATTTCTTGTTGTACCACGATCCATTGTTCCAGCTGAGGTTCTAGGTATGCATTTTTCACATTGTTTTGTATTAACATTCCAACCAGAGTCTGAGGCACAATTAGGAGCTGAACTATCATAACAAGCATTAACGGCTAAACTAAATTTAGCAGGTGCTGGGCATTCAGGTGAGCATTGACCAGCTCTATTATCATATACAGAGCCATTTTTACAGTCTGGTATACATTTTTCCATTCTATTGTCCCATTTTGTTCCTGATGGACAGGCTTCAGCAAATTTTTCTTTAATATCTTTAACATGAATATAATCAAGTGTTAATACAAAAGCAATCGCAATCATAATAGCCATTTGAGGATCTTTATTACCTCTAACAACTACTAAGAATAAAATTAAAATTCTGAATAGGGTATTAGAAAACAAGTCTTTGACAAATTTAGGTAAATTAGGACCTAATAGTGCAGCATATAAACCTAAACCAATTGTAATTGTTGTGGATACATATTTATTGTTTAATACTTCCATATTATATAATAACAAATAGAAATTATATATTATTTTTTTAACTTAATTATCTTGTTCCACTAGATAAAGCACCACCGGATGTATTACCAGGAGCACCACCAGAAGTATTACCAGCAGAAGTATTACCAGGAGCACCACCAGAAGTATTACCAGCAGAAGTATTACCATGAGCACCACCAGAAGTATTACCAGGAGCACCACCAGAAGTATTATCAGGAGCACCACCAGTTGTATTACCGCCAGTTGTATTACCGCCAGTTGTATTACCGCCAGTTGTATTACCGCCAGTTGTATTACCGCCAGTTATATTACCGCCAGTTGTATTACCGCCAGTTGTATTACCGCCAGTTGTATTACCGCCAGTTGTATTACCGCCAGTTGTATTACCACCAGTTGTATTACCAGGAGCACCACCAGATGTATTGCCACCAGTTGTATTACCGCCAGTTGTATTACCGCCAGTTATATTACCAGGAGCACCACCAGATGTATTGCCACCAGATGGGGGCATATCAGCAAATTTTTCTTTAACATCTCTTACATAAATGTAGTCAAGAGTTAAAACAAAAGCAACAGCAATCATGATAGCCATTTGAGGATCTTTATTACCTCTAACAACTACTAAGAATAAAATTAATATTCTAAATAATGTATTATTGAACAAGTCTTTGACAAATTTAGGTAAATTAGGACCTAATAATGCCACATATAAACCTAAACCAATTGTAATGGCTGTTGATACATATTTATTATTGGAAATTTCCATAATATATAATTTATATAGAAAATATTTATTGTTTTTAATTTAATATCTTTTTATAATAAATTAAAAAGTTAATTATTTTTAAAATTAATGTTTAAAAAATACATTCACATTTAGAACTAGACCATTTACCGCCTTGAGCTTCACATTTTACTTCCTTTGCTGCTTCGCCTGTACATCCCATACCTTCGATCATTTGAAAAGTTTCTTTAGCATCTCTAACGTAAATATAGTCAAGGGTTAAAACGAAGGCAACAGCAATCATAATAGCCATTTGAGGATCTTTATTGCCTCTAACAACAACTAAAAATAAAACTAAAATTCTAAATAAAGTGTTTGTGAATAAGTCTTTGACAAATTTAGGTAAATTTGGACCTAATAAAGCAGCATATAAGCCTAAACCAATGGTTATAGCAGTAGATACATATTTGTTATTAGCAACTTCCATACTAGATATAATATTATTTAGATTTTTTTTATTTATTTTTAAAAATTAGTTTATTATAAAATTTTATATTATTAATTTTTCAAAATCATTTGGTTTCATTGTAATTAATATTATTTTAATTTCATTTACTAATAAAGCTTCAGCTGATTCGTTTATAAAAACAGGTAAACCTTCCCCATTTATTAAATTATTAAATTTTAAAAATTCTGCTAATTCAGTATTTTTTTGAATTTCTCCATAAATTTTAATTGCACTGGCTTTTATGGACTCAAATAGTTTTCTATCTTTTTGGGCTTTTTTACCAAGTTGATAACTTAATTCTTCAAGTCTAATAATATTAATCTTATGACTGTAGCTTAAATTATTTAATTTAATGTTTTCGATTGCTTTTTCAATTGTTACAGGTTGTTCTGTAAATTTTTCAGTGTCAGAAAAACAATTACAATAATATACAATACCAAAAACAGCTACAATACTTCCTAATAATTTATTGGTTTTAAATAATAAAAATAAACTAATTAATAAAAATAATTTAAATAAATTATTTGATTTTAATTCATGGATTTTATTAAAATTCATTATATTTTAATTTAGAAATTATTATCTAACATTTAACAATAGAATATGAACTATTGTTCAATAGAAGATGCATGGGGCAGTAAATGCAATTCTATGAGTAATGAAATAAACCAATATATAAATCAAAGAAATCCTGCCCCACAAAAATCTGAAGAACCAATTAATTTAGAAACAGAAATAGAAACATTTGAATCAGTCAAACCAATACTTAAATCTAAGCCTGTTAATAAAGTTAAATTGGCAGACAGTTTTGACGATCATCACATAGAAATAAATTCATGTGATGATTTTATGCTTCACGTCAAAAGTTGTAGAAAATGTTACAATCGTATGAGAAATCAATTTAAACCACAATTAGTTGAAAATTTTCAAGATATTATTGAAGATAATCGCGACACAATTGTGTTGATTTTAATTGGCATTTCTATTTTGTTATTTTTTAATTTAATTAATAACGTAACCAGTTCCAAATAAATAATATTATTTGCTAATAAAAATATTTTATTATCAAAATTTATTTTTTAGGGAACCACTTAGTTAATTTTATTTTTTAGGGAACCACTTGCTAATTTGATTTTTTAGGAAACCACTTTATGTGAATAATATTTGGTGGGAAAAAATCGGTGTCAAAACCATTTGATTTTAATTTTTTTTGAATGTATTGCTGACATTCATCAACCGAATACATTGGAAGTCCAACTAAAAATTCAGGTATTTGATACCAAGTATAGTAGTAATCACCTGCACTTGCAGTAACAATTTTTTTTTCAATATGAACATAAATTTTATCAAAAGTTGCCTTTTTTCTTTCTTCTCTTTCTTTTTGTTGTTTTATGAGTTCATCAGCTTTCACCATTAGTTATGTTTATAATACTATTAGATTAGATTATTTTATTTAAAGAATCGCAAACTTTTAATATTAAAATAAATGAACAATGAATCAAAAAGTAATGAATCAAACTCTCCTAATAAAAAGCCATTAAATAACGACAAAACAAATGAATATGATACAATATGTTTAAGCGGTGGAGGTATGAAAGGTTTTTCATTTGTTGGTGCCCTAGACTATCTTCAAAATAAATCGTTTATTAATATTAGCAAAATTACCAATTGGGTGGGAACATCAGCAGGATCAATATTAAGTTATTTATTTACGATTGGATATTCAATTCAAGATATTGGCGATTTTATACTTGATTTTAATTTTCAAGCACTTGAATCTGATATATCTATTGATGGATTATTAGAGTCGCATGGATTAAATAATGGCATAAAAATAATTATTCTGTTATCAAATTTTTTAAAAGAAAAATATAACTTGGAGGATATTAATTTTATTGATCACTATAAGCTAACTGGTAAAAAATTAACTATTATTGGAACAAATTTTTCAAAGGCTTGTGAAACTGTATTTAATTATGAAACATATCCATCAATGTCAGTCATAACCGCAATTAGAATAAGTTGTTCTGTTCCAGTAATATTTGAACCAGTATTATTTGATGGCGACTATTATATTGATGGTGGATTAATAAATAACTTTCCCCTCAGATATTGTAATCCTGATACAACTATTGGTATTTATATTAAAAACGGGTGTTGTAATAATTCAATTAATATGTTTAGTTTAATTTATGGATCTATTGGTATAATATCTGATGCAATATCATTAAAAGATTCTAAATTAGGTAATTATAAAATAGTTCAAATAGATAATTTTGGTCAAGAATTTATGAATTTTGAATTAGACCGTGACAAAAAACTAAAAATAATTAAATTGGGTCAAACATTTGCCCAAAAATTTATTAATGACCTAGATTCACAAAATAACTTGGTTCCGGTTGCAGTTTCGCAAAATGAATCAGATTCGAAAAATAGCTTGGTTTCAGATTCTGATTCAGTTTTAGTTTCACAACCAGAACCATTAATAGATCAAATTAATAAATCAGATAATAAACTAGCTGATAAGCCAACAGAACAAATAAATAAAATAATTAATGAACCTGATAAATCATCCGCTAAATTTGAAGAAGAAGACCCAGACCAAAATAATAAACAAAAAGAAATTGAACCAATTGAATCCAATATAAAAACTCTTATAGAAAAAGAAACTCAAACAGATTTTTCATAAACAAATAATTAAAGTTATTAATTTTTAATTATTTA
>JACCDT011448083.1_pt1 | contig 32776 bp, 26 predicted proteins | sample 7446291 | NCBI WGS metagenome assembly JACCDT01 (sample SAMN15323446, study PRJNA562643) | freshwater metagenome | isolation source: river surface water | place: USA:Blue River Watershed | collected 2017-08-17
GATTGTCCTCCTTTTAGAATTTCAATTCGTTCTATATTGGCCAAATTAATCAAGTTCCAATCCATCACCGATGAAATATGCGATGGATCATTCAATGGAAATCCGTCCATTAACAATAACACATGACCCGTATTCGCACCTCTTACATAAATCTCCTGATTTGTCCCCGGCGCGCTGCGCGCGCCTACTACTGCGACACCTACACTTTGCTGGAGTAATTCACCTAGACTTTTCCCCTGATTGGCCTGGATCATTTCGGCTGAAATCACCGAAACCACTTTCCCTGTACGAGCTAGTTTTTCAGGGTACTTAGGAGCGGAGATGGTAACCTCTGCGAGCGTGGAATCTTTTTGAATGGTAAATGGTGAATGGTGAATGGTGAATGGTTCCTCCGGACTACGGACTTCGGACTTCGGACTCATTCTCTCCGGACTCATTCCCTTCGAACTCCGTACTTCGGACTTCGGACTAGCGACTGCTGCGAAGCAGCTCGCTGCAACTAATAAAACATTTAACATTTTTTTGCCCTTTCAGGCCTGTGAAATAAAAAGGTAATCGAACGCTCGACCTCGGACCATCCTCCGTAATGCAAGGTCAAGAATAGTAAAAGGCAGGTCTCCTGACTCATTTCCCTTGCTTTTCGGCCTTCCCAGCGACGCCAGTGACCCTAGAGTGAAAAGCTTTTTGAAAATTTACAGTTGCGGGGACAGCTTTGGACTTACACCAAATTCCCTATTAATCAACGCCGTTCGAAGCGGCGCAGAACCTTTCGCTACTACAAAGTTAGTTCAATTTCTATTTTATCAATTTATTGGGCCAAAGATTCGAAATATATTCTCCTATTTTGTAAAAAGAAACCCGAATGATGGACAATAAAATACGCTGCCGCTGGTGTGGTTCAGATGAATTATACCAAACCTATCACGACCTCGAATGGGGTAATCCGGAACACCGCGATGATGCACTTTTTGAGCTCCTCATCTTAGAAGGCTTCCAGGCTGGCCTTTCTTGGATCACTATTTTGAAGCGACGCGAAGCCTTCAGAGAAGCCTTCGCGCAATTCGACTACCACTCCCTAGCAACCTGGTCGAATGACCAGCTCGAAGCCCAAATGAAAAACGAGCAAATCATCCGAAACCGTTTAAAAATCAACGCCGTTCGAACGAATGCGCAGGCTTTTATTAAAATTCAGGAAAAATTTGGTAGCTTTAACCAATATATTTGGGAGTTTGTGGGCCATACGCCTATCCTAAACCACTTTGCCCATCACGGAGAATTACCCGCTAGCACAGAAACGTCTGTATTATTGAGCAAATCTCTAAAGAAGAATGGATTCCGATTTGTCGGTCCCACCATTTGTTATGCCTTGATGCAGGCGGCTGGATTAGTGAACGATCACACGGTCGACTGCTTTCGCCATCCTAACAATAGCTAAATGAACAAAAGGATAGTCATTATCCCCACCTACAATGAGATTGAAAACATCGAAGCGATCCTTTTAAAGGTATTGAGCTTGGATCCCGTTTTCGATGTCTTGATTGTGGATGATGGTTCTCCTGACGGAACTGCACAGCAAGTAAAACGCCTACAAAAAGTAAATGAAGGGCGAATTCTCTTGCTAGAGAGAAAAGGTAAATTAGGATTGGGTACCGCCTATATTGAAGGTTTTAAAATCGCTCTAGAAAAAGGCTATGACTTCATCTTCGAGATGGATGCAGATTTCTCTCATAATCCCGATGATTTAATCCGCTTATTTAAAGCCTGTGCTACACCAGCTGAATTGAAGGCTGAAAAACTAGACGAGGCTGAAGCAGGAAATGGGGACATGTCCATCGGCTCCCGCTACATCAATGGTGTGAATGTGGTCAATTGGCCGATGAGCCGTGTGTTGATGTCTTACTTCGCTGGCTTTTATGTTCGATTTATCACAGGAATGAAAGTGCAGGATGCCACTGCAGGATTCGTTTGCTACCGCAGAAATACCTTGGAAACATTACCCCTGGACCAAATTAAATTCATTGGATATGCCTTCCAAGTGGAGATGAAATTTACAACCTGGAAATATGGCTTTAAATTAGTGGAAGTTCCTATCATCTTTACAGACCGGACAAAAGGAACTAGTAAGATGTCTGCTAATATTTTTCAGGAAGCGATTTTTGGAGTAATTCAAATGAAAGTCAATAGTTTGTTCAAGCGTTATCAAGCCTAACATGAGCTATACGGTCTTAAAATCCATTCATATCATATTCGTTGTCAGCTGGTTTGCTGGCCTATTCTACCTCCCTCGTTTGCTGGTCTATCATGCCGAGGCACAAGGAAAGGACGAGCCAGAGAAAGGGATATTATCAAAGCAATTCGAGAAGATGGAAAAGATTCTCTTCAATGCGATTATGATTCCGGCGATGTTCTTGACCTGGATCACTGGTTTATCCTTGATTTACGTGGCCTGGATGAGTAGCTTTGGATCACAAGGCTGGTTGCATTTAAAACTAGGCTTCGTGGTAGCGATTACGGTTTACCATTTTGTTTGCAGACACCTGATTCTTGCATTTAGACAAGGGAACTTCATACTCTCTGGAACTCAATTGAGGCTTTACAACGAGATTGCAACCATTCTATTGGTGGCAGTAGTTTTCCTAGTGGTGGCAAAAAATACCTTGGATTGGATGTATGGTTTGGGGGGATTTGTAATTTTTGCCATTGTGATTATGGCAGCGGTGACGATCGTCAAGAAAATCAGAACGAAAAATTAGGACATCGATCGGTCCATATCGCGCTTTACATCTTTCTCTTTAATGTCATCACGCTTATCGAAGGTCTTCTTTCCTTTCGAAAGGGCGATATTCAATTTCGCGTAGCCTTTGTCTGAAATGAATAGACGCGTAGGGATAATCGTTAAACCTACATTCTTTAATTCCTTCTGTAATTTTCCTAGCTCACGTTTTGACAATAATAATTTGCGATCACGAAGAGGCTCATGGTTATAATGGGTTCCTTCATCGTAGGCAGAGATGTGCATATTGCGAACAAATAGTTCATCTTGAAAAAAGACACAATAGGCATCGGTTAGATTGGCTTTCCCTTGGCGGATCGATTTAATCTCTGTACCCATTAATACCAATCCAGCCGTGAAGGTATCGATGAATGCATATTCAAAGGATGCCCTACGGTTCTTGATCTCAACAGTCTTTTGGATTTTCTCTTTTGCCATTGGAATAAAAAAAGCCACACAGTAAAAAACTGCGTGGCTAAATTCAGCTATTTGCTATTATTTCTTTTCGCCTTTTGTTGCAGCGTACTCTTTGTTCAAACCTTCTATGATTTTGTTCGTCACATCTACCGAAGGATCTGCAAACAAAATGCCGCCACCTACTTTAGAATAACCTAAAACAAACTCATATTTATTTGTTTTGTTTGTCTTCGAGATATATTCACGAATGTTGTTATACAACTGTTCGTTTTTCTTTGCTTGCTCTTGACCTAACTCCGCTTGCTTCTGTTGAGAGTATTGTTGCAATTCAGCACCCTTCTTTTTCAACGTCATATCCGCTGCTTGTAATTCAGCTTGAGTCATGGCCGAAGCACGTTGTTGAATGGCTTGTAATTCACCTTGTAATGCTTGCTCTTTTTGACCTAAATCAACTTGTAAACGGTAGCCCTTATTCTCGAATTCTTTCTGAGCGTCTTTGTAAAACTGGTAATTGGTTAGTAACGAATCAGAGTTAACGAATACGATACGTTTTCCATCAGCTGTCGTAGCGCCTAAGCCTGCAGACGAGTTATCTGAATTTTTGTAAAATAAAAAAGCAATTGCGATGGTTAAAACGCCCAACCAAGCGTATGGTAAATTTTTCACGTGTATTATTTTGTTTATTGGATTGTCGGCAAATATACAAGGTCTGTATCGTTTGTCCTAAAAATTTATTATTTCTGTCTTAATCTGGCTCCTGCCCAAGTCCAAATGCCACTAAATAAGCCTCCTAGTACGCCTGTTAATATAAACAAAGCAAATACATTCCCTTTCAAAGGGAAAACCTGAGCCATTCGACTTGGTAACGTACTTGGATGTTGCATATCAAGCAAAAACGCTGATATTACCCAAAGTAAAAATCCGGCGATAAATCCAGTCAAAAAACTCGATTTCAAAGGCATATTCAACACAAAGGCCACTAGACCAAAGGCCACGCCCATCGCATACCAAGGCAAATAAATGCCTACCAATGCACCGATGACGATTAAAATGATACTATAGATTAACTTACTCATAGCTTATTTCGATAAAGTGATTTTCTTACGTAAACGGTTTGATTTTTGATCCGGAGATTCTAGGTATAAGAGTGGCTTTAGCTCTCCTTTGGCCCAGGTATCAATCAAATCATCGTAATGACTACTACCCGGATTTCCCGACTGGCCGCCTGGATAAACGCCATAGGCTTTCGGTTTTCCCTCTTTCGAAAGCTCCACTACTAAACGCCAAGATGGCCCAGTCTTCGTTGTAGACGCATTCACGATCGTTCCACCACCCCCAATTGGGATGTTTAAGCGAGATAAAGCATCCATGCCTGGAATCAAGTGACGTACACCCGTTTGCTTGTGCTTGTACCATGCCCACTCAGGGCCCTGCGGACCATGTTGTTTAACGAGCGTGTCCACGTTCGCTTGCAAGGACTTCATCACGATATCGGACATCGACTCCTTTGCAGGCGTCTTTGTATCATCCCACCAGCGCGCTGTTGGTTCTGATTTAATCAATTGAATCGTGCGATCCATCGAAGGACGGCTCATCGGAACCTTCTCGTCGGCAGAGAACTCATCATTCCAAAGACAATCTTGAAGCGTCAACACCCAGTTTTCGAAAATAGTGGCTCCCACAGATTCTGGGCTATTCACTAAATTCCACGATTTCAAAGCAGCTAATGCTTTGGATTGCGCTGGAGTCGGTGATTTGACTTGAGCGAAAAGTAAAGGTAATAATTCACGAGCACGGATGTTGAAGTTATCGTTTTGGAGACCTCGTAATGAATCCACCGTAATTTTCTCCATCACCGCTAGTCGCTCATTGATGCGACGACCACGCTCAGACGGCGCATATTGCCAGCCTAAATAATACGGATAGGACGGATCCACCGAGAATTGATTCGCTGAACTTACGAATCCTCGAACCGGATTCTTCACATGCGGATTGTGCGCCTGCGGAATGAATCCTTGCCAATCCGCTGCGGCATTCGTTCCATCTAACAAATACTTTCCTTGCAACTTCGACTTCAACGGGAATTTACCATTCACCCATAAAGCGATATCTCCCTCATTACTAGCGAACACAAAGTTCTGTGCCGGAGCAGAATAATAGGTTAAAGCTTTCGCGTAATCGGCATAGTTTTTCGCGCGATTTAATTGGTAGAAAGTTGTTAATTCTTGTGATTTCTCATGGGCAATCCAACGCAAGGCGTGTCCCACTGGAATATTCGAGCGGAATGGCTTTTCATGAGATAAATAAACGACAGGTCCATGGTGCGTAAAGAAGATGGTATCGACCATATCTTTCTTGCCTTTGATCTTGAAGGTTTCGATGCGCATGGTCGTTTTCTTCCATTTGCCGTCGTGCCAATACTCCTTTTTAGAAGCATCCTTAAATTTCACTTGGTACCAATCCAAAACGTCTGAGCCTACGTTCGTTACGCCCCAAGCCACATTTTTATTAAATCCAATGATGACATTGGGTGTTCCTGGCATCGTCGAACCATACACATTGACGCCTGGAGCGACTAATTGCATTTGGTACCAAATCGATGGCAATGACAAGGTCAAGTGTGGGTCATTCGCTAAAATAGGTAAACCTGAAACCGTTTTGTTTCCAGAAACGGCCCAGTTATTCGAACCGATATTGGGGTCTTTTTCTGGAGTAGACATCGAGCTGCCTAAACCGGTGAAGTCAGCGGGTGCCGCAGGAATAGGAACGGGTTTGAAATCAACTGGAGAGCCTACCGGAATGATAGGGCTTTCTTGGAAAGGATAGTTTGGAAATAAATCCTCTGCTACCTCGCGCCCGTATTTACGTAAGATGTTTGTCATCTTCAAATCGTCTGTTCCCGAGGCTAATACGAAAGACATATTCTTCAAGAACAAGGCGCTCTTGATGGGTGTCCACGGTTCTGGACGGTAGTTTAATAGTTTATATTCCAAAGGTAATTGGCGATCTGACAAAGATTCGATGTAGGCATTTACCCCAGCTGAATAGGCTTCAAGCGCCATCTTGGCAGCGGGATCTTGCTGCATTCCTTCGAAGGATTTCTCAGCTCCATAAACGGAACCCATTCTGCGTTGGAATTGATCGGATGCCATTCCTTTTTCACCTACGATCTCGGAAATGCGACCGCCTGCGAAGTGGGTTTGGAACTCCATTTGCCATAAACGGTCTTTGGCCGTTAAATAACCCTGAGCTAAATATAGATCATGGTCATCCTGCGCAAAAACGTGTGGCACCCCCATTTCGTCATACACGACTTGAACGGGCTGATGCAGTCCAGCGATCTGCAAAGTTTCCTCTGTAGGCTCGCCTGATTCCGGACTTTCGGCATTCATCCAAAAGCCATGGAAAGGACTAAATATTTTACCGATTGGAGGAATAGTTCCCCAGCTTTGATTCATCGCATAGGTTAAAAACAGGGCGATTACCAAAGGAAAAGCAGATTTAATGATTTTCATTGATGAAATAGAAGGAGATTAATGAAATATCCGAAGATTTTTTTCTATTTTAGAAAGACAATTTTACAAAATAGTTCCATTACGCCCAAATAAATTATCTTTAAACCTATATGAAAAGACGCACCTTCCTTCAAACCTCCACCCTTTTAGGCGCCAGCTTAGGAGCCACAGCCCAAGCGAAAACATCCGAACCGCTCATCATTGCTACCTGGAAAAATGAGAAAGCGACCATCGCAGGTTGGAATAAACTGATGGAAACAGGGAAAGCGCTCGATGGCGTAGAAGCTGGGGCTAGAATTCCGGAAGCAGATCCAAATGATACGTCAGTAGGTTATGGTGGGTATCCAGATCGCGATGGCCATGTGACCTTAGATGCCTGCATCATGGATCACCTTGGAAATGCGGGGTCCGTTACCTTTTTAGAAGGCATTATGCACCCTATTTCGGTGGCAAGAGCCGTGATGGAAAAAACACCTCACGTGATGCTTTCGGGTGCAGGAGCCTTGAAATTTGCGTTAGATCAGGGATTTAAAGTAGAAAACCTACTTACAGAAAGTTCAAAGAAGGCTTGGGAGGAATGGAAAAAAGAATCCAAATACGAACCTGTCATAAATATTGAACGCCACGACACCATCGGTCTGTTAGGCATTGGAAAAGCGGGCGAAATCGCAGGTGCTTGTACCACCAGTGGCTTAGCCTTTAAAATGCACGGGCGTGTGGGCGACTCCCCTATCATTGGTGGAGCCGTTTTTTGTGATGACGAGGTAGGTGGTGCTTGCGCGACCGGATTAGGGGAATTTGTAATGAAGACTTTGGGATCTTTCTTAATTGTTGAATTAATGAGACAGGGCATGTCCCCTCAGAAAGCCTGTGAAGAGGCCGTGATGCGAATCGTGAAACGCTATAAATACAAGGAATTCCAAATCGGGTATTTGGCCCTCAATAAAAAAGGAGAATATGGCGCATACGCTATCCAAAAAGGATTCAATTATACCATCACTAAGAACGGGAAAACGCAGGTAATCGAAAGCGCATCCTATATGTAAGTTATTTATGCCAGCAGAGAAGAAAAAATATTTATTTGAGATTGCGTGGGAAACCTGTAATCAGGTGGGCGGAATTTACACGGTTATCCGGACTAAAGTTCCGTCGATGGTCGAAAAATGGGGCGATGATTATGCCTTATTAGGGCCCTATTTCCCGCAAACAGCCTCCGCAGAATTCGAACCGATTCAAGTGAGTGAGGAAACTCCCTTAGAAAGAGCCATTTTAAAATTGCGTCAAGCTGGTTTAGGTGTCCACTACGGCTATTGGTTGATTACGGGAAAGCCTAAAATCGTCCTTTTTGAACTGGAAACCCTGTTGCCTGAAGTCGATGCTATTAAAGGTCGAATTTGGGATAGCCATAAGATTTCAACCTTAGGGGTAGAGGATTTAGTGAACCAGACGATAGTTTTTGGGGAGATGATCCGCCTTCTTTTAACAGAAGTTGCGGAGGAAAATAAAAATAAAACAGCTCTCGTTGCCCACTTCCACGAATGGATGGCATCGACTGGCTTACCGGATCTAAAGAAAGATAAGGTCAAAATTGCGACCGTATTCACCACCCACGCCACGATGTTAGGCCGCTATTTAGCCGGCAATGTGCCTAATTTCTACGATGTCATTGAAAATTTTGACTGGTACAAAGAAGCAAAGCATTATGGTATCGAGGCACAAGCTTGTTTCGAGCGGGCTGCCGCCCAAAAAGCGGACGTCCTTACCACGGTCAGCGATATTACCGCGAAGGAATGCCAGTATTTCTTAGGTCGTATTCCGGAATTGATTTTGCCAAACGGCTTAAACATTCAACGTTTTGCTGCCTTACACGAGCACCAAAACTTGCACTCGAAATACAAAGAGAGTATTTCGAATTTCGTGATGGGGCATTTCTTCCAAAGCCAGCCTTTTGATTTAGACCAAACCTTATACCTATTCACCTCCGGACGTTTCGAGTATTCGAATAAGGGCTACGATATCACCTTGGATGCCTTGGCAATATTGAATCGCAAGATGAAAGAGGCGGGTTCGAAGAAAACGGTGGTCATGTTCTTTGTGACCAAACAACCCTACCATTCGATTGATCCAGAAGTCTTGCATTCCCGTGCGGTATTGGATGAAATTAGAGAAAACTGCCACGCAATTGAGAAGCAAGTGGGTGAGCATTTATTTAAAGCCTCCGCCTCCTCAAGTGATTTACAATTACCCGATTTGAATGCCTTCGTGGATGAGTATTGGCGGATGCGTTTGCGCAGAACGGTACAAACTTGGAAGACGAAGGCACGACCAAAAGTCGTGACGCACCTGTTAAAGCAAGAAGATGATATCATTCGAAACTTACACCGGACGAATCTTTTGAATAATCCAGAGGACAAAGTTAAAGTGGTCTATCACCCGGATTTTATCGTATCTACAAATCCACTTTTTGGCTTAGACTATGGCCAATTCGTGCGCGGTTGCCACTTAGGTGTTTTCCCAAGCTATTACGAGCCATGGGGATATACGCCGTTAGAATGTATGGCGCGCGGGGTACCTACGGTAACGTCGGATTTATCCGGTTTTGGCGATTACATGATGCAGATTATGCGCGATTACGAACAATGGGGCGTTAGCGTGGTAAATAGAAAAACTCAGTCATACGAAGAATCGGCGGAGCAATTAGCGAATCTCTTGTTCAAATTCGTCCAGCAATCGCAGCGTGATCGTATCACCCAGCGTAACCGCGTGGAAAGTATTGCGGACACTTTTGACTGGTCAAACTTGCGTTCTTACTACGATACGGCGCATGAGCTCGCAATTATCAAGAAGAAAAGATAAATCTATAAATGCTTCAGGGCCTCGCGTCTACTCAGCGGGGCCAGAGCATGATTCTCAACGAAATCCAATACCCACTCCGCATCCGTTCGCGCATATTGTCTGAGAACCCAACCGATCGCTTTTTGAATAAAAAATTCCTTCGAAGAGCTCAGTGCCTGTATGTTTTTCGCTAGCAAAACGGTATCCGTTTTGCTTTTGTAACCTAACGAAAAAATAAGGCAAACACGCTGCAACCAAAAGTTCCCTGAATTCAGCCAGCGCTCGATCCATTGATCTCGTTCTGCTGGAAACTGAAGGAAATAAGGGCCTAAAATCTGCGGGGCTAACACGTCCACCACATCCCACCAAGATTCCTCCCCTATCCATTGTTCCACTAAGGCTGGTAAACGTGAATCCCAAGACTTCTTTGCCTTTTGTACATAGTCCATGGCGACATATTGAAATTCTCGCTCTGGCATCGCAAATAATTCTGTGGATACCTCATACCAATCTTGGCTCGAACCGTGGAGTTTATAGAGGTGCGTAAAAACCTGCTGACGTTCTGGCTTTTTTACCCCTAAGAAGTGAAATTGCTCCCGCATATATTTGCGCATCCAATGCGCATTTTCTGCATCAGCTAAATCGCGTAGCGCGTCTGTTATCGCATCGACAAAGGGTTTCATCGATTTGTAAAATAGAGTTTGCCTTGCATTCCGCCATTTTCAATTGGCCATTTGGAGGCATCAAAAGGCTTGTAGCGAATGTCCACAAAATTGATCTCATAGAAATTCTTCCAAATCACCCCTTGCTGATCCATCTTTCGGATTCGGTTCGCAGCATTCGAAACCACCTCGATCTCTACCTGATTTTGCTCTTGCAAGATTCCATCTGGAATAGCGATTTGGAAAGGTAGTGACCAAATCATCCCGATATCTTTCCCATTGATCCGAACTTTCGCCATATCGCGCAATTCGGTTAAATGCAGGACTTTCGCATTTGTAATTTGATCTCCTGTTAAAGTTAAATCAAAGCTATAACGAGCGGAGGGAGTGGCAGCTAGCAATGTATCTAGTGTGGTATAATAGGTAAAATCTGGCAATGCTATCGATTTAGCATCTATCTTAACCTGTACGTTTTTCGGCTCAATTTCGGTTCTAATTTTAGCCGTTGGGGGCTCTATTGCTGAGGGGATTTTTGCTATAGGCTGAATGATTATACTTTGGCCTGGGGCTAATGAAAGCCAGGCGTCGGATCCTTTTTTGCCATAAATTTTAGCATCAGTCAATGGATCCCAAATCTCAAAAGTACCCGGTAGCTTCTTTAAAGAAACGTTGCCCTCTGTAAATCGAGACTGTAAATTCGTCACGAAATAAGCCGCGCCGTTGCTTGTTTTCTTTCTAATAAAGGATAAACCCTTCGAAGCCATCGGCTCGACAGAAACACCTAAACGCGCCAATTGATCGGTGGGATCTGACAAGACGCGCATCAATAAGGTATTGCGAGCAGCATCCCAACGTTCTTTGGCCTCTTTCGTCTGTTTATGGGTATTCAAATGCAAAGGCAAATGTTCTAGGAAATAGACTGGATAACCCTGTTTTACCCATTTTGCAAGTCGCTCCAAAGTCTCCACAGAGATATAATGTGCCGCAGGGATTAACAAGACTTTATAATTTCCTCCCGTGCGAGTTTTAAAGGTCTTCGTCGGTGTTAATTCTAGATCATCGAGTAATTCATCCGAGATATAATCCACCGAAAAACCCTTATCCTGCAATAAACCTGCCCACTGTCCGAACGACGTATTCTTCAACCATACTCTACTGTTCGCGTGCAATTCCAGTGTATGTAATTTACCAGATCCATTGTTTGCATGCCAAATATCCTCCATCGGAAAATACAATAGTGCATCGCTATCCGTCGGATTCGCCTGCAACATCGTCTGCACATTTTCGATGTATTTATTCAGAGCTGGCATTGCCTCCCAAAAATGACTTTGGGGATTAAAGTTCGTGCTCGCATAAAACAACCAACCGGGCCAAGCCACTTCTGGCGGAGAATAGGTCGCGCCGTGAAAGAATACGTGGTTCACTCCGCCCACAAAAACCTGATCTAACACCGGCTTCACTTGGGCGATCGAAACCTTAAAGTGATTACCTAGCCAAGTAGCCGTTTCCGCGGAAACTAATTTCTTCCCCGTCAAATTCGCCGCTGAACTCGCTAATTTGAGCGCCCGAATATCCGGTATTCCAAACGTGGTCGAATCGTATTCCGGGTCAACACGATATCCAGGAATATCGAAAGGTTTAGAACCAAAAAACTCGGCCTCTGGAATATCTGCTGCCGCATAAATGTCTAGTAAATTACCGGGTGAACCATGAGCTTGATTGCGTGAGGTAAAGCCCATCGAATTAATCCAATGATCAAAAGGCAACACAAAATTTTGTTGCAATAAAGTCGACATTGTTCGGTGGTAATCCGCAAAAATCTGGTTTTCGTCCTCTGATTCTGCATTTTTTTTCGATAAAACATCAAAATGTTTACGGAGATCATAGCCATTCAATCGCTGAAAAGCGGGGAATAAATCAGGTGTATAATTCGACCCATAGGCCTCATAAGAATCATTGTAGATTGCCCTTAAGGGAGAATGCGCTTTCTTCAATAGGGGAACAAACGTGTTGCTATACTTTGCAAAGGCCTTTATATCAAAGTGATCGAGAACAAGTCCTTCACCACCGGGAGCGGCGCGTTTGACTTTTTGGCCTGTCAAACTCGTCGTAAATGACCCATCAATGAATTGGTATTTTTTTGCCGCCTCTTTCTCCGTAATAGTGGGACCACCCAAAGGCCAGCCCGTCCCCATGGTCATGTCAATACCTAATCCTAAGCGCTTTGCTTCCTTGAGTGTATAGAAGAATTTAGCTTGCCAGCCAGGACTTAAATAATTTTGAAATAAGGTTTCTGAGCCCTTTGCCCCATAGATGGGAATGATGTGGAGACCGCCGAAGCCGGCTTTTTTAAAATTCTCCAGATTATGGGTGATTCCCTTTTCACTCACCGCGCTCCCCGGCCACCACCAGTAAGCCCAGGGTTTAGCAGTAGAAAAAACAGCAGGATCATCGGATGACCCTGCTGTCGCTATAAATCTAGAGGTAAATAACAGAAGGAGTAAAAAACATCTTTTCATACCCCGAATTACGTATTTTTATACAAAACGGCCTAACAAATTCTCTAAGTATTCTTGCTTGCCAGAAAGTTGAGCAGGCTCGCCTACCTCAATCGCAATTTTGTATAAATCTTCTAATTTCAATTTACCAGCGGTATAATCAGCCCCTTTACCCGAGTTGAAGCTCGCATAACGCTCTGCTTTCAAGCGGTCCATTTCGCCATGTTTCGCCATCTTCTCTGCGATCAACAAGGCACGTGCGATCGTATCCATACCACCGATGTGTGCATAGAATAAATCAGCCATATCCGTTGAATTACGGCGACGTTTCGCGTCAAAGTTTATACCACCGCCTGCTAAACCACCTTGCTTTAAGATGATGGCCATCGCCTCCGCCCATTCGTAAATGTCCGTCGGGAATTGGTCGGTATCCCAGCCATTTTGGTTATCACCTCTGTTCGCATCAATCGAAGCTAACATGCCCGCATCAGAGGCCACTTGGCATTCGTGAGCAAAGGTATGCCCCGCTAAGGTTGCGTGGTTTACTTCTAAGTTTAGGCCAAATTCCGATAGTAAATCGAACTCGCGTAAGAAGCCTATTACCGTGGCCGCATCGTAATCATACTGGTGTTTAGTAGGCTCACAAGGCTTAGGTTCAATGAAGAATTTACCTTTGAAACCATTGCGGCGTGCATATTCTACACAGGTATGCAACATGCGCGCGAAATTTTCGCGCTCTAATTTCATATTCGTATTCAACAAGCTCATATAGCCCTCACGACCTCCCCAGAACACATAACCTTCTCCACCTAAGGTAATCGTCGCATCAATCGCCCCTTTTAGTTGAGCACCTGCATGAGCGACTACTTCAAAATTAGGATTCGTAGATGCACCATTCATGTAACGTTCGTTTGAGAACAAGTTCGCTGTTCCCCACAACAATTTCACGCCACTTTCGGCTTGTTTTTTAGCAAAAATATCTGTGATAAACTTCACGCGATCGCCAAATTCCTTTGGATCATTATGTCCATCAATCGCATCCACATCATGGAAGCAATAGTAAGGCGCACCCATCTTAGTAATGAATTCAAACGCTGCATCGGCTTTATCTGCCGCACGTTGACGCGCATCACTCGCCACATCCCATGGATAGTGGTGTGTACCGGGTCCAAAAGGATCAGCTCCATCTCCGCAAAACGAATGCCAATACGCAATAGCAAAACGAAGGTGCTCCTTCATACTTTTGCCAGCGACGATGCGATTCTCGTCATAATAACGGAAAGCCAAAGGATTGTCTGATTCTGCCCCTTCAAATTTAATTTGACCTATGCCCTTGAAGTATTCTTTTTGACCGATAATAACGCTCATATGATATAATGCTTAATTGTTTTTTTGAATGCCCCAAAACTACATAATCATCCTATTATAAACAAATTAATTTTAGCACAGATTAGCACAGCTACATTTTCCCTAATTTTTACTATTTTGCGTAAAATATCCTATTCAACATGCTTAAAAAACTGCTACAACTTATCGCGTTAACTATCTTTTTGTTTCCCGCGAAAGCACAAACCTCATTTAATGCAAACAATCGATTCGAACAATTAGAGTCGACTTTGCCTACACCTAATACCTACCGTACGGCGAGTGGTTCTCCAGGAAAAGATTACTGGCAACAACGGGCAGATTACGACATTAAAGTTGAACTTGATGACGTTAATCGCAAGATTATTGGATCGGAGACGATTACCTATTACAACAATTCACCTGATGATTTGCCGTATTTGTGGATCCAATTAGACCAAAATCTATTTGAGAAAAATGCGCCAGGCAAAACAACAAAGACAGGCGAAATCAAGAATGGCATCAGCGCAGGGGCTTTCCAAGAACTGACAGATCCGAAAGATTATGGCTACAAAATCACAGCGGTAAAAGATGCAAAAGGAAACCCATTGCGTCACACGATCAACCAAACAATGATGCGTATTGATTTACCAACCCCATTGAAATCGGGTGCTTCGGTGAGCTTTGGCATTGATTGGAATTATTTGATCACCGCCTATTATGGCCGTTCTGGCTATGAGGTGATTGGAAAAGATAATATCGCGAATTACTTCATCGCGCACTGGTTCCCCCGTTTAGCAGTTTACAATGATGTGTATGGATGGCAGCACAAGCAATTCATGGGCCAAGGTGAATTCACTTTGAATTTTGGAAATTACAAAGTGGCGATCACTGCGCCTAATGACATCGTTGTGGGAGCGGGTGGTGAATTACTAAACCCGAATCAAGTATTAACTGCTACTCAATTGAAGCGTTGGGAGCAAGCAAAAACGGCTACTCGTCCGGTGGAAATCGTAACGCAAGACGAAGCGATTAAAGCAGAGAAGAGCGTTCCTACTGGAAAGAAAACATGGATATATAAGGCCGACAATGTACGTGACTTCGCGTTTACGGCATCTCGTAAATTCATTTGGGATGCGATGCAGGTCGATGTAGAAGGCAAAAAAGTGTGGGCGATGTCGTATTATTCGAAGGAAGGTAATCCACTTTGGGGAAAATATTCTACGATGGTCGTAGCACATACTCTTCGTTCTTATTCTAAGAGAACCATCGCTTATCCGTATCCAGTAGCCATTTCTTGCCACGCAACGGCGGGGGGCGGAATGGAATATCCCATGATTTCCTTTAATGGGGGTCGTCCGGAAGCAGATGGAACGTATACAGAGAACGTGAAAAACGGAATGATTGGTGTCATTATCCACGAGGTGGGACATAATTTCTTCCCTATGATTGTGAACTCAGACGAGCGTCAATGGTCATGGATGGATGAGGGTTTAAATACGTTTTGCCAATATTTAGCTGAGCAAGAGTGGGATCGCAACTTCCCAGCACGTCGCGGAGAGGCACAAAGTATTGTTCCTTACATGCGTTTAGATTCGAAGAACCAGGTGCCTATCATGGCGAACTCGGAGAATATCATGGATTTTGGAAATAATGCGTATGCCAAACCAGCTGCGGCATTGAATATCCTTCGTGAAACTATCATGGGTCGGGAATTATTCGATTATGCATTTAAAGAATATGCACGTCGTTGGGCATTTAAGCAACCTTATCCAGCGGACTTCTTCCGTACGTTAGAGGATGCGTCAGGTGTCGATTTGGATTGGTTTTGGAGAGGTTGGTTCTATGGAACGGAGCCTGTGAATCAGTCGATTGAGACCGTAGAGTGGTTCGGGATAGATACACAAGATCCTGCGATCAAAAAGGCAGGAGATAAAGCAGTGGCTGAGTCTAAAGCAAAAACAATGTCAGCTATTCGTAATAAAACGGATATTAAGCGCACGGTAGTGGAAGAAAATCCAGATATGACGGACTTCTACAATACCTATGATCGCTTCGCTCCTACAGAAGCAGACAAGAAGAAATACCAAGACTATATGGCATCCTTGAATGAGGACGAGAAAAAATTAGTCACTGAAGGTAAAAACTTCTATGTGGTGAACTTTAAAAACAAAGGCGGTTTACCTATGCCGGTAATTGTTCGCTTGAGCTATGAGGATGGTACGGATGAGGTATTACGCTTCCCGGCGGAAGTTTGGCGCTTGAACGATGTGACGGCGAAGAAGATCATTCCTACTTCAAAGAAGGTCGTTAAGTGGACATTAGACCCGTTCTATGAGATCGCGGATATCGATACGGAAGATAATTCCTTCCCGCGCGAACCAGCTCAACCTACGAAGGTGCAATTGTTCAAGATGCAGGGCAGAACCTACAGCGGAGGGGCTAACCCGATGCAAGAGGCGAAGAACGCGAAAGAGAAATCTGGAGCAGTCACCGGATCTAAAAACAACTAAAATAAAAAAGCCCCTTTCACGAGGGGCTTTTTTTATTCTTGATCAATCAGATTCAATTTCGAAAGATCTAACTCGGTCCGCTGATTTCTACTGAAATACATGGGCAAGAATCTAAACCCAAACTTAAAGTCTTTGATCGCATACGACGCGCGGGCTACGACGACACTCGAATATACCTCATCAAAACCGGATAGAAAGGCAGAAATTTCGGGCTGTAGATTCACTATTTCTTTTTGGGACAAACCATAAAAAGGGGAATCCTCATCAATCGGATGAACCACCGTCCAGTTTAATACCAAGCTATCCACGTGACTCCGCTCTAATTTCAAATTAAAGAATTGGTATCCCTTGTTTTTCGTGACTATTCTTGCACTCAATTTAACCTCCGCATTGGTTAACAGGTGGTCATCTTTGAAACATACCAAACGAAACATGAAAGCGTGACCTTCGCGGTATTTTGCAAACACCATACTTTCCGAGAAACGAATAAAGGATCTAGGCCGCGAAAAACGACCATACAAAAGACCCGCGGCGATAGCGAAAGAAAGAAATCCGATTAATGATTCAACCGCCGCAATCCAGTTTGTTAATTCCCCTACCGGATTCACTCGGCCATAACCTACCGTGGTAAATGTCTGGGTGGAGAAGAAGAACAACTCCTTAATTCTCCCCCAAAACTTAACACTCTCCACCCCTTCCAACCCGGAGGGTCCTGCCAGCCAATACAGTGCCGTAAAAAAGCAATTGATTAAGAAATAAAAGAGGAAAATGATCGCCAAAAAACGCCAACGAGACATCGTCAACATACTTTGGTAACCACTCGCCCGATCTCGTACACTGATTCCGATTCGCTTGATATTAAAGCTACCGTCCTTGTTGACCATTCGGCCACCCATATCCGAGGTTCTTTCCCCAAATCCCGTATCTTGATTTACGTTTTCCATCATCTTGACTACTTATACAAACCACAATTTAAGCGATGCAATCACAAGTACCAAAGCCAAAATCCACTTTACCTTCGTATTCGACGCAATTCCAGCTCCCCACCGTGCCCCTAAAAATCCGCCCACTAAGGACGCCGCTAACCAATACCACATTTGAGATTGATCCAAAGGAATCCAAGTTTTCAATCCTGCTAAACCAGAAACCGAGTTCACGAAAATAAACAAGGCTGATATAGCTGCTGCTTCTTTTAAATTAGCCCAGCGAAAAAGTAAGAAAAGAGGGCTCAAGATGATTCCTCCTCCGATACCAATCATACCGGATAGAACACCAATCGATGCCCCGGCCAAAACACCTATTCCCAGGTTTAGCTTACGTGGTTCCGACTCTTTCAACGTTACCACCATTCTAATAACCGCTAAAAAAAGGCAGGCTCCTAAAATCTGTTTGTAGGTAGAATCTGCTAATGGAATACTTGCACCCAGATAGGCTGCCGGAATGGAACCGAGTGCAAATGGCCAAAACAACATCCACTTAAAATAACCTTGGCGGTAAAAGGCGATAAAAGACATCAGCGAAACGCCTAGATTTAATAAAAGCGCGGTTTGCTTCATGACTGGAGGCGCAACGGCAAAAAGGGCCATCACAGCTAGGTAGCCACTAGCACCGCCATGTCCTACGGAGGCATATAGAAAGGCCATGATGGCCAAAAGAAGTATTAATTCCACGTTACTTGCGTAAGGCTAATTGGAAATAAATAAACATCTTCTCCCAATCCGCTACTCGAATTCGCTCTTCCTTAATTCGCGACGCAGGCAAGGATTTAATTTTTTCAAAAAGTCGAATGTAATATTCATAGGCTAATAAGCAGCCTTTGCGTGCCACAGTAGGCAAACGATGAATGCCGCGCAATCCAGCATCAAAATCCAATTGAATGTCAGCTTCAATTTCTTTTTTCTCCGCATCCGTAAATGTCGTAAAATCGACACCTGGGAAATATACTCGACCCCGCTCGTCGTAATCAGAGCGAATGTCGCGGAGGAAATTGATTTTTTGGAAAGCCGAACCTAATGCACATGCATCGTCTCTCAAAGAGGCATATTCTGCCGGATTACCCTCACAGAAAACACGTAAACACATCAAGCCCACCACTTCCGCTGAACCATAAATGTATTGCTTGTATTCCTCTGGACTGTAATCCCTTTTAGTCAAATCTAACTCCATCGAATACAGAAACGCATCAATCAGCTCCCGTTCAATTCCGAATTTATTAACCGCCCATTGAAAGGAATGTAGAATGGGATTTAGGCTAATTTTCTCTTCAATAGCTCGGTAGGATTCTTCGCGAAAGCGTTGTAATAACGCGGCTTTATCTTGATCATGAAACGTATCCACAATCTCATCGGCTAACCGAACGAAGCCATAAACGGCATATATCGCATCATGTACTTTTTCATCTAGTGTTCGAATACCAAGTGAAAAAGACGTGGAGTAGGCCTTCGTTAATAACTTACTCGAAGCGAGTGATACCTGCAAATATAAATCCTCCATCTTTACGCGTTTAATTCTTTATCCACTTCCGTCGCCACGACTATCCCTGAAATCAAGGATGGGGGTACGCCCGGGCCAGGAACCGTTAATTGACCTGTATAATACAAATTATCTAGGTGTTTATTTTTCAAAGTTGGCTTCAAAATCGCTGTTTGCATCAGTGTATTTGCTAATCCATACGCATTGCCTTTGTAAGCATGGTAATCTGATTTGAAATCACGGTGTGCATACGAGCGTTTATACACAATGGAATCACGAATCGAAACGCCACAATGCGCCTCTAATCGATCAATTAATTGATTAAAATACGTCTCTCTTCCTTCCTCGGTATCCTCCAAATCTGGCGCAACCGGAATCAATAAAAATACATTTTCACATCCTTCAGGTGCCACAGATGGGTCTGTCACAGAGGGTGCAGAGGCATAAAATAGAGGGTCTGAAGGCCAAGCCGGATCCGTATAAATCTCGTGCGAATGGACTGTAAAATCTCGATCAAAAAATAAGTTGTGGTGCTTCAGGTTAGGCAAACGTTTCGAAATGCCTAGGTAAAACAATAAAGAGGACGGCGCCATCACACGTTTATCCCAATAGGCCTCATCATAATTACGTAATCCATCCCCTAGCAACTCTTCCACGTGGTGGTAATCTGCACCTGCCACGAAAGCATCCGCCTCGATTAGGCCTTGTGCCGTCTTAACTCCACACACTTTGCCGTTCTTAATATCGAAGCCCTGTACTTCTGCATTGTAGGTAATCTTAACCCCTTTCTCCTCTGCCAGTGCCACCATTCCTTTCACGATGTGGTGCATGCCACCCATAGGATACCAGGTCCCTAATTTGATTTCCGCATAATTCATCAATGAATACATCGCGGGGGTATTTTGAGAAATGGCTCCTAAAAATAAAATAGGGAACTCCATTAATTTCAAAAGCGTAGGGGAAGTGAAAAATTTCCGAATATGCTTATAAAAGGAGGAGAAGACATCGATACGAATCGCGTCAACGAGTAATTTAAGGCTTAAAAATTCGGTGATTTTGCGAGACGGTTTCCAAACAAAATCCTGAATTCCTACTTTGTATTTGTAAGCAGCCTGCTCCATGAACGCATCTAATTGCGCCGCGGCACCCGGTTCGTAGGATTCGAACAAAGTTTTTAATTCGGAATAATTAGCAGGTAAATCAATGGTTTCTGTTTCGGAAAGAATCACAGAATAGGATGGATCCAAGCGAACTAAATCATAATAGTCAGACGGCTTTTTACCGAAACGACCGAAATACGTTTCAAAAATATCAGGCATCCAATACCAGGATGGCCCCATATCGAAAGTGAAACCTGACGCTTGAAAAACACGTGCCCGGCCACCTGCGTGATCATTTTTTTCTAATATTTGCACTTCATAACCTTTGGAGGCTAATTCAGTAGCAGCAGAAAGGCCAGAAAAACCTGCACCTATGACAATTACCTTCTTCATAATATCCCCTAAATTAACAAATAAAAAATCTTTCTCGTCTTAATTTAACGGAAAAGAAAAAGCCAGATAAAATCTGGCTTTTTACTTCTTCTGTTAACCAAAAAACTAATCAAAACCTATTATTAAAAAATTCTATGCGTACATGTGGAGATGGTTTTTTAAATCCCGTCTCGCCATGAAAATTCTATTTTTTACCGTACCTATAGGCAAGTCTAATTCTTCTGCGATCTCGTGGTATTTAAACCCTTCGAAGTACATCATAAAGGGTACACGGTACATAGAATCAATTTTTGCTAAGGCAGATTGAATGTCTTCGCTTACGAAAGAATTCACCGCTTCATTTTGCTGCAGCGACTCCATCGAATTAATGTAATGTAAATTATCTGTGGTATCGATGAACGTATTACGTCTCACCATACGTTGGTACTGTGTGATGAAGGTGTTCTTCATAATCGTGAACAACCAAGCTTTCAGGTTTGTCCCATCTTGGTATTTATCACGATTAGTAAAAGCCTTCACTAACGTGTCTTGAACTAAATCATTTGCATCGTCTCCATCCTTCGTCAAACGCAAAGCGAAAGGACGTAAAAACTTGGAAAAAGTGCCTATTTGGTAAGTAAACTCAAGAGCTGTCATATGATTGATCTATTTTGTTCAACAAATTTATAAAAAGATTAAACAAAACAAATAATTTGTTTAAAAAATTTTAAAAAAGATTAAACAAAATTTTTAACATGCAGTAGAAGGCTTAAATACCCATTTCATCTACGCTATTCTATGAGTCATCTTTTAAGGCGAGAATACTTGGCAAAAAATCAGCATTTAGCGTACCTTTAAGGCAATTATCTTATGAAATACCTGGTTTTATTTCTCGTTTTTGTTTCGCTGCCCTCGGTAGCCCAAACATCCTGTCATTGTACCTTGAAAGGTGTGGTGGCCTCTAAAGAGAACAAAGAAAAAATTCCAGGAGCCTATATAACCCTAAAAGGAAGCCAAAAAATTAGTATTACAGATAAAAAAGGGCAGTTTCAATTTAAAGATTTATGCCCGGGCAAATACACCATCATTTGCCAGATGGCGAGTTTCGATCCCATAGAAACCACCATTAATCTAGAAGATGAACATCAAGAAGACTTTCTTTTGTCTACCCATGAGGAGCATTTACAAGAGGTCTTTGTCCAAGGTCACAAACATGAAATTACGTCGCAATTAAAATCGGAATTAACGGCTGAAGAACGCTCTCAACGGGATGGACTTTCATTAGGTGAGATGCTGAAAGGTTTACCCGGGGTACAAAGTTTACAAACGGGTAGTACGGTTTCTAAGCCCATCATTCATGGATTGCATTCGAATAGAGTGGTTGTTTTAAATCAAGGCGTCAGACAAGAGGGCCAAAACTGGGGCAGCGAACACGCGCCTGAAATCGATCCTTTCGTATCTAAAAGAATCCAAGTGATTAAAGGGCCTGCGGGCCTGCGTTATGGTGGGGATGCCATAGGAGGAATTATTCTCCTTGAACCCAATGCGCTGCCTGATACGGCTGGAATTAAAGGAAACCTAGAAAGCATTTACTTCACTAATGGTAGACAAGGGGTGATTTCAGGCATGCTAGAGGGTGGATTGCCTCGAATGAAAGGATGGGGTTGGCGTTTGCAAGGCACCTTTAAAGAGGCAGGTAATATCCAAACGGCTGATTATTATTTAAGTAATACCGGAATCAAAGAAGAAAATTTTTCTGCGGCGCTCGGTTATTCCGCGAGAAAAGGTGGAGCCGAGTTCTTTTTCAGTCGTTTCCATAATGTAATCGGCATTTATGAAGGATCTCACATCGGTAATATTTCTGACTTAGAACGTTCAATTGCCTTAAAAAGACCCTTAGCTGAATTTACTCCAACTGATTTTATACGAGGCATCAATCGCCCCAATCAAGATGTTTGGCATGATTTGGCTAAATTAAAAGGGCATTATTCCCTACCTAACCATAGCAGTTTTATCGCCACCTTAGCAACTCAATCCGATGAAAGATGGGAGCTTGATGTGTTAAGAGCGGGTAAGAATATTAATACCCTGCGCTTCAATTTAAACACCTGGAGTGGTGAATTACTCTTCGATGAAACCAATACCGCGAAAAAATGGAAAGCAAAAGCGGGGATTACTTTCTTGGATCAAACGAATTTAACCTCGGGGAAAAGTGTTGTAAGCCCTACCCTAACCACTAGTTTACTGCCCAATTTTAGCCTACAGAACAAGGGCATTTTTCTGATAGAAAGGCGAGTGACGGAAAAATGGGAGTTTGAATCGGGCCTCCGCTATGATTGGAGGGTAATTGAAACCTACAGACCCCAAACTAATTTTTCATCTACCATTCTTCGAGAAATGCAAACCTTCCAGGGACTATCAGGCAGCTTAGGCTTGACGCGTCATTGGAATAACAGAACGGAATCGCAACTTACCCTTTCACGCGCTTTCCGTGCTCCGGGAGGAAATGAACTTTACTCGAATGGAGTTCACCATGGGGCTGGTGCTTTTGAGGTAGGGGATCCTACATTAGCAGGGGAGACGGCCTATAACGTAAGTTTGAGTACAAATTTTAAACAGGAAAATTGGGAAATGGAGCTGGGTTTATATACGAACCACATCCAAAATTTTATATACCTGAAACCAGACGTGGTGAATGGAATTGCCCGTTACGCAACAACTGTTCGAGGTGTGTTCCCCATTTTTAGCTACCAACAAGTAGATGCGCGTTTTCAAGGAATTGATTTTCAGACATCCTATACCTTGAATGCGCATTGGTCCATACAACAAAAAACGAGCCTAGTCCGCGCCTTTGATACCCGCAATAAGACCTATTTAGTAGGTATTCCAGCAGACCGGTTTGACTATACCGTCCGTTATGGATTTAACGAGAAGAACGCCTATGTGAGCGGAGGTGTCACCCAAGTATCTACTCAAACTCGAGTGGCGGCAGGTACTGACTATTCTGAACCACCAGCAGGTTATTTCTTAGTTAATCTGAACGCAGGAATGAATATGGGTAAGGTGGAAATAGGGCTTCGAGTTACTAATGCGCTAAATACGGCTTACCGAGATTACCTTAACCGTTTTCGGTATTATGCGGATGATCAAGGACGCAATATCAGCTTAAAAGTGGGCTACAAGTTTTAGCGGCGAAGCCAGGATTCCGGGTTTTGACGAACCGTATTTTTCCAAACCTGGAAATTAATTTCTGCCGTCCCGTCTTCATCAGATGCCACAGATCCAATTCTTTGTCCTGTTTTCACGCGCGTCCCCACACTGACTGAAACATTGGATAATTTACTATACACCGTAAAATAATCCCCGTGTTGTATCGCAACGACCATATTAATTCCAGGAATATTCACCACTGATTGAACCACGCCATCATAAACAGAATGAACTGCCGCTCCTGGGGAAGTTTGAATGTCAATACCATTGTTATTAATCATGACACCCTTCAAGGTAGGATGTTTATGTACACCAAAGTGATCTGAGATAAATCCAGATGGCACTGGAAAAGGCATGCGGCCACGCAAAGCAGCAAATGAACTAGCTAATTTAGCCTCATCCGCATTCATGTAATAAGTGTTGCTCTCAATCTTCTTTTCTTCTGCTGGGGCTGGTGCTGGGGCCGGAGCCGGTTCAACTTTAGCCTTTTTGGTCTCCGCAACAGCCGTATTCTTTTCCTCTTTAACACCCTCTTTTTTATCTGGCTGTTTGTCTGCGGCAATCTTTGTGGTCTCCCCTTTCTTCAGTTCAGGCAATTTAGGCTTAGCCACCTCCACTTTTTTCACTTGTCTAGCTTGACGTAGTTTACGCTCTCGCTCAATACTTTTCTGGATTTCACGCTTTACGATACCCGCAATCAAGTTATCTAGCTTACGAACTGCTAACTTCTTGCGCTCTAATTCTGATTTCAATTTTTTCTCTTGCTGAGTTAAGACGGTTACCACCTTATCTTCCTTCGTCTTTAGCACTTCAAGCTTTTTCTTTTCCCCCTCTTTCTCTACGAGTACTTTTTCCTCTTCTTTTTTCTTGAAAACGACTTTTTGCTCCTGCGTCATTAAATCTTGACGCGTTTTGTAGATTAAATCAGCCTGTTTTTTTCGGTTCGTTGAATAATGGCGCAAGTAATCAAAGCGACGCACGAATTCCCCCAGATCTTTAGAAAGCAAAAGGAAACTCATTTTATTGTACACCGAAGACGACTTCTGTGCCTCATAAATCATTAAAGCATATTCCTTTTTCAAGCGCTCTAATTTTGCTTTCAGCACATCCCCTTCCTCGCGCAATTTTTGTGCTTCTTCAGCTAGAATTTGTTGATTTTGTTCCAAAACAGTTATTTGCTTCTTCTGTACCCCTATCTGCTCTTTCAGCACATTTAATTTCCCTATGGACGCCTTTTTCTTCTTAGACGTGCGAGAAATGATGGAATTAAGCTCCTTGATTTTAGATAAGTTATCCTTTTTTTGCTGCTCTAATGCCGCCTTCTTATCTACTTGAGCGTACGAAGTATAGGTGAATAAAAGACCTAGAAGAAAAACGAAATATTTCAATTTATGGCTGTTTTAATAACTTGGCTGGTACTTTAAAGGGGAATTCCAAAGGCGTTTCTAATAACTCTACTTTGGAATATTTAATCGTAATTAGCGTCTGGTTGAATTGGTTGTCTTTATTTTTTACGTCCAACGTAATAGAACTAGAAAAGGGAAAAATAGCTGTGTTCAAGTTCGCAAAATCCTCGTAATCTAACGTCAACTTGTTCGAAGAGGGTAAATCACTCACCGACAACTTCTTGAGCTTCCGATTAGGTCCTACCCAATTATTTACCTCTACAAGGCCCTCTTGCTGTTTCACGATAAAGTTTTCATTTTCCCGAACCACCCGACGCGTATTGTTTTTCTTGTAAGGTTGATTACCTACAATCATGTTTTGAATTAAATCATAGCTCACTTTAAAGCCTAAGCTAGTACTTAAACTATCATAGGTTAGATTCGTGTATTGGGTGTTGATTTTGTCAAAAAATTGAACCCGGTCTTTGGTAAATAAAACCGCAGCTCCTGAAATCATCGAAACAGAAATATTCGCCCAAATGATACTGTCTTTTTTCATCCGAATATCCACAATATAGGTATCCGAATTGTTTTTTGTTTTCCAAACCACTTTGGACTTGGCCTTCAAATAGGTGAAATTCAAATCGTCAGTTGACGCCGTCAGCTGGTCTACCAAATCCGCCTGAGGAGCAGCCACCGCCACGGGAGTAGAATCTATCCGTATGGTATCTGCGGAAGGAATTTGAGTCGAGGATACCGTTGCCTTAGGAGCACAAGCACCTAAAAGAAGCAGGAACACAAGACTGAAAAGAATCCGCATAGGGAAGAATTTTGGTAACAAAAATAGCTCAATTTTTGGGAATTTGACGCAATCGAATCTTTTTATCTACAGATTCTCTGGATGAGTCTAATCGAAGCGCTTCCTTCCAGGCCTCCACTGCTTTATCCACTAATTTCAATCGAAAAAGGACATCTCCGTAATGTTCCCACAACGTAGCTGATACATTTTCCCGATCTTTTAAGGCCGCCTCCATGACGATACGAGCCTCTGCAAAACGATTTAATTCGTACAGAACCCAAGCCCGAGTGTCTAAGTAGGTACCATTTTTCGGATGAGCTAACACTAATCGAGCCGAAAGGGAATCAGCCAAAGCTAATTTTTCCTTGCGAATCGACAAGAAATAACTGTAGTTATTGAGTACATGATCGTCATTCGGATTAACAGCTAGGGCCTTTTCGAAAGCCTCATCTGACTCCTTATTTTTTCCCAAAGCCTGGTATGCATCCCCTAAAATCGGATAAGCCCAAGGAGCCATTCGGGGGTAATTTTCCAGTGCCTCTAAGGCATGTTCCACTACTTGGTCTTTGCGATTCAATTCCCAATCCAGCTGAATGATACGTACCCAAAGTTCCTCTTGAACGGGTCCTAGATTTGCTGCTTTCAAATAAAAGGCATTTTTCTCTGCTAAATCTTTGGCCCCATCGCCCTTAGATAAAAATACGAATTGCTTTACCCGGATCATGTCGGGTTCATTGTCAAAGCGGTGGTCGTCGTAGGCCAAGAGGTTATCGAAACACTTGAGCGCTTTTTTGTATTCCTTGTTTGCTAACAGTAAGTCCCCGTACAAAAGGCCGTAATCAAAGGAATAGGGAGATAATTGATGTGCCTTCTCCGCATTTGAGCGAGCTGAGGTGAATTGTTTGTCGGCGAGGTAGCTTTTGGCCAAATAATAAAAAACAGCCGGCTCCTGCGTCTGCACTCTAGCGAGCTTCTCGAAAACCAGAATCGCCTCGCCAAAATCCTCCCTCATATAGGCGCGCATTCCGTCCACCATCAAGGCTTCAGACTGCAGCTCCATCTGTGATTTCGTCTGCGCCGAAATCTGCGCTGAAACAGGCAAAAACCCACAAAGCAATAAGAATAAGCACGTGAGTTTCCGCATATTTTTAAGCTACCGTAACATTCACAAACAAGTTAGACTCCTCAAAGTTAATTTCAGTCGAAGCCGAATCCACCCATTCCAAACTCAAAGCTTGCACCTCTTGCGAAATATAAGCCTTAAATTCATTCAAGCTGGCCGTCCATTCCTCGTCCGAACGCTGAACCTGGATATTTATTTTATCGGTCACATCGAAACCCGAATCTTTCCGTAAGTTTTGGATACGATTCACGAATTCTCGTGCATTTCCTTCGCGAACTAATTCCGGAGTTAAGGTATTGTCTAACGCGATCGTTAATCCACCCTCACTCGCCGTCAAATAACCCGGCATATCTTCTGTCAAGATTTCAATGTCCGTTAATGCGATCTCAAAACCTTGAATCTTAGCAGATCCGGCTGATTCGATCGAAGCTAGATCGTCCGCAGACATGCCCGTAATCGCCTCCGCGACTACTTTCATATCTTTCCCAAACTTCGGCCCTAAAGCCTTGAAATTAGGCTTCACTTTCTTATTCAAAACGCCAGACGCATCGTTCAGATAATTAACTTCCTTCACGTTCACCTCTGATTTAATCAGATCTTCCACGCGACGGATTTGGTCTCTTACTGACTCTTGCAATACCGGCACTAAAACTTGTGCTAATGGCTGACGTACTTTCAAACGATGCACCTTGCGAATCGAGTGAACCAGCGAACAAATACCTTGTGCTAATTCCATCGACGTTTCTAAGGCTGGGTTTTGTAGGCTTGGATTTACTTTGGCAAAATGCGTTAAGTGAACCGATTCTTTACCTGTCAAATTCTTGTATAACCATTCCCCGTAGAACGGCGCGATAGGCGACATTAATTGCGCCACCGTCTCTAAACAGTGGTATAAAGTCTCATAAGCTGCTTGTTTATCCGCATTGATTGCCTGGTTTGCCGTTTCCGGATTCCAGAAGCGACGGCGTGACAAGCGAACATACCAGTTAGATAGGTGATCACATACGAAATCTTGGATGGCACGACCTGCCTTGGTAGGCTCATAAGTCTCGAAAGACTCATCTACCTCCGCTATCAAATTCATTAATTTAGAAAGTATCCAACGGTCTAATTCCGTTAAGTCCTCCTCTTTAATGCCTTTAGGAACGAATCCGTCCAGGTTCGCATACATCGCAAAGAAACTATAGGTATTGGTCAGGGTGCCAAAGAACTTGTTACGCACCTCCGTAATCCCGGCTAAATCAAATTTCAAATTATCCCATGGCTGCGCATTCGTAATCATATACCAACGCGTCGGATCTGCTCCATAGCTCTTCAAAGTCTCGAACGGATCGATGGCATTGCCTAATCGCTTAGACATTTTATTACCATTCTTATCTAGCACCAATCCCGTGGATACGACATTCTTAAATGCCACAGAATCCTCCACCATGCTTGAAATCGCATGCAACGTAAAGAACCAACCACGTGTTTGATCCACCCCTTCCGAGATGAAATCCGCCGGATAACTCTGCTTAAATATGTCTTGATTTTCGAATGGATAGTGCCACTGTGCAAACGGCATTGCACCCGAATCGAACCAAACGTCAATCAAATCCAACTCACGTGTCAACACATTTCCTGTCGCAGAAAGCAAGAACACCTCATCCACAAATGGACGGTGCAAATCTGCCTCTCCAGCCGCTAATGCCTGTAGAAAAGCTGAGTTACCTTTCTTCTGTAGGTCTGTTAGTGTTCCTGATGCCTGTGCCTTCTCTATCTCCTCTTTCAATTGGGCTAAAGATCCAATGCAGATTTCCTCTAAACCATCTTCTGTCCGCCAAATAGGCAATGGCGTACCCCAATAGCGAGAACGAGATAAATTCCAATCCACTAAATTCTCTAACCAGTTCCCAAAACGACCCGTTCCAGTCGATTCCGGCTTCCACTGAATCGTTTTGTTTAAGGCAATCAATTTATCTTTTACCGCCGTCGTCTTGATGAACCAAGAATCCAATGGATAATACAATACCGGCTTGTCCGTTCTCCAGCAGTGTGGATACGGGTGATCGAATTTCTGTACGTTGAAAGCTTTGTTTTCCGTCTTCAATTGAATTGCAATACGCTCATCCACAGAAAGATACTTATCACGACCTTGCTTCTCACGTTCTGCTTCTTTCTCCTCATCGGTTAAATAGGCTTCTTTTACAGGTTCCAAAGCGTAGTCCGTCACCTGCGCCACAAAACGACCTTGGCGATTCACTAATGGCACTTCTTTACCATTTTCGTCTGTAACTAAAAGCGCTGGGATGTTATTTTGAGCAGCTACTCTAAAGTCATCTGCTCCAAAAGTCGGTGCCGTGTGGACCATACCCGTTCCATCTTCTGTGGTCACAAAGTCTCCTAAAATTACACGGAAAGCAGGTGCAGATGGTTGTACATACGGCATCAACTGCTCGTATTCAACTCCATCTATATCGGAACCTTTACAGGTGGCAACGATCTGATATGGGATAGCTTGTGGCTTTTTCTCTGCCGCTTCGTAAGCTGCAAAATCGCCGTTTTCAGCAGATGCTTGGAAGTAATTTTTGACTAAGTCTTTGGCCAAAACAACATGAACTGGAACATACGTATACGGATTAAAGGTCTTCACTAACACATAGGAAATATTCTTTCCTGCCGTCAAGGCCGTATTCGAAGGCAAAGTCCAAGGCGTGGTCGTCCAAGCCAATAAATAGACCGGCGCATCGCCCGAAGCCTGGAATAAAAACTCCGATTTCGCATTCTTAATTGCCTTAAATTGAGCCGTCAAGGACGTATCCTTCACATCTCGGTAACAACCCGGTTGGTTCAATTCGTGTGACGAAAGACCCGTTCCTGCCGCTGGCGAATACGGTTGAATCGTATATCCTTTGTACAATAATCCTTGATCGTACAAGCGCTTCAACAAGTTCCAAACACTCTCAATATAGTTTGCTTGGTAGGTCACATAGGGATTTTCAAGGTCCACCCAATAACCCATTTTCTCCGTCAAATTATTCCATTGATCGGTGAACTTCATCACCGTCTCACGGCATTTCTTATTATATTCTTCGACCGAAATACTCTTGCCAATATCTTCTTTCGTAATGCCTAATTCCTTTTCTACTTGCAATTCCACCGGTAAACCGTGTGTATCCCAGCCCCCTTTACGCTTCACCTGCTTTCCTTTTAGGGTTTGGTAACGGCAAAAAATATCTTTGATCGCCCGCGCCATTACGTGGTGAATACCTGGCGTACCGTTCGCAGAAGGAGGTCCTTCAAAAAAAGTAAACGTAGGCTGTCCCTCTCTTGTGGAGATGGATTTTTCAAAGATGTTATTCGCGTTCCAGAAATCTAGAATTTCATCTGCCAAAGCGGCGTAATCTAAATTTTTGTATTCCTTAAAGCTCACAGACGTGTGGGGTTAAAATGAAAAAAATGGCAAAATTGAGGCAAAAATACAAAATTATACGGAACATCTCACGTGAAGATTTGTATTCCGAATGCAATTAACTAGGTTTGAATATGAAGAAGGCCGAGATTCGAAAAATATGCCTAGAAAAGCGCGCTCAATTGAGCGAAGCAGATCTTTTGATTCGTCAGAATGCCATCATCCCTTTGCTCCAACCCTTACTTTCGACTAACAGAACCATTGCCAGCTTCAAAGCCATCCCACATCGCAATGAACTCAGCCTAGATTCACTCGAAGGCACTTTTGCTTATCCACGAGTCGTATCTGAAAAGGGAACAATGGAGATGGTTCGAGCCACTGAATTCGCTAATTCAGAATGGGGTATTCCCGAGCCTGTGGGCGGAGTCGTTCTAAATCCATCCGATTTCGACATTGTATTAATCCCTTTACTCGCTTTTGACCTCGCAGGTAACCGGGTGGGCTATGGGAAAGGCTTTTATGATCGCTACCTAGTGAATTGTAGGCCAGATTGTCTGAAAATAGGCATCAGTCTCTTCGATCCGTTTACACTCATAGAGGACGTAGAAGGCCACGACATTCGCTTAGACATCGCCATTTGCCCGGCGCAATTGTACGATTTTCGCTAGTTTTCCTTTCGATTCCCCATTTTAAGCCTTAATTTTGTAGGCTAAAATCCCAGCTTTGCCTTGAAAATCAGGAGCTTTATTTTCTTTTTGTTTGCATTCAGCTATTGTGCATCAGCTCAAGAGAAAAAACTTATTCCGATTGAAGATGTGCAAGGGGTGTGGAGTAGAAAATTTATTTATGACAGGCAGGTGATTGATCATCCTTTGGCATTACAAATACCTTTGCTTGATGCCAAAGACCCAGAAATCAGCGTCGAATTCTTGAAATTCAAACGTCAACGCAAAATTTCCAACTGGTTAGCCGGTTGTTCTACCGCACTCGCTTTTTCCACTTTTATTAGCAAAGGTGGTATTTCTGACGGCTTTTATTGGTCAGCGCTAGGGGGTATTGCTATCGCAAATGTGTACATTGGAACGGTAAGTAATAGGCATTTTAACAAAGCCTTGAAACGATATAACGAATTGAGTAAAGCCCAAATGGGGATTAAAGTAAGCTCCACTGGAGCTGTAGGAGTAGGAATCACTTATCCATTATAAATTAAATAGAATGAAAGTTGCAGTAGTAGGCGCCACTGGACTAGTAGGCGGAGAAATTTTGAAAGTATTAGCGGAAAGAAATTTTCCTGTCACGGAGTTAATCCCGGTAGCATCCGAGCGTTCGATCGGTAAAAAGGTAAATTTTAAAGGCCAAGACTTCACGATTGTGGGTTACGAAACTGCGATTTCGATGAAACCAAACGTGGCCATTTTCTCTGCAGGCGGAAGTAGCTCATTAGAAATGGCTCCTAAATTTGCTGAGGCTGGCATCACCGTAGTGGACAACTCGTCTGCTTGGCGCATGGACCCGACCAAGAAATTAGTCGTTCCAGAGATCAACGCTAGCACGTTAACCAAAGAAGATAAAATCATTGCAAACCCGAATTGCTCGACCATCCAAATGGTAGTCGTGTTAAATCCGTTGCACAAGAAATACAAAATCAAGCGTGTAGTCGTTTCCACTTACCAATCCGTAACAGGAACCGGTAAGGCAGCGGTCGATCAATTATTTGATGAGCGCGCTGGAAAAACGGATTATGCGAAAGTATATCCTCATAAGATTGACTTAAACGTATTACCTCACATTGATGTTTTCCTAGATAATGGCTACTCGAAAGAGGAGATGAAGATGATTTTAGAGACCAATAAAATCATGATGGACGATTCGATCAAAGTAACCGCCACAACGGTTCGTATTCCTACGATCGGCGGTCACTCGGAGGCTGTGAATATCGAGTTCGAAAACGACTTCGATTTAGCAGAGGTGCGTGCGATCTTAGAAAAAGAAGAGGGAATCATCGTGCAAGATGATCCGAAAAACTTCTTGTATCCGATGCCGATCACGGCACACGGGAAAGACGAGGTTTTCGTAGGTCGTATCCGCCGCGATGAGTCCCAAAAGAATACCTTGAATCTGTGGATTGTTGCGGACAACTTGCGTAAAGGGGCAGCTACGAATGCGGTTCAAATCGCAGAATACTTAGCAGCAAATCACTTGATCTAAGATGACTAGACTCAGCGTCAATATCAATAAAATTGCCACCTTGCGTAATTCACGAGGTGGTAACAATCCAGACCTGATTCAGGTGGCTTTGGATTGCGAACGTTTTGGCGCACAAGGAATTACGGTTCATCCCCGCCCGGATGAGCGTCACATTCGTTA